>Ga0326728_10005437_pt1 | contig 35754 bp, 31 predicted proteins | sample MB3enrmetagenome_FD_207602 | JGI IMG/M metagenome (GOLD analysis project Ga0326728, IMG submission 207602) | Lab enriched peat soil microbial communities from McLean, Ithaca, NY, United States - MB31MN | ecosystem: Environmental > Terrestrial > Soil > Wetlands > Peat | place: USA: New York...
CGATCAGTACGCGATTAAGATCGCAAATCTCTATACTCGCAGCCGGAGGAGCGAAACAAGGCTCGGATTCATGAAACGAATCCGCCGCGTCAGAACCACTTTTTTCAGGAACAACCCACAAATAGCGCGTGGCAAGCTGGAACGCGAGGTCCTCGGCGCGCTCGATCGAGAATTCCGCGGCGGGCAAGCTGGCCAGCCGGGCCTATTCGCCCAGCCCGAGGCCAAAGCGGAGCGAGCGCGCCTAAGAGGAATGCCCAAGCAGTCGATCGGGGCTATCCTTCGCTCGTTCCAGCGAGGCACAGTGGCGCGCAACATCGATATTTTCTGGAATTCGCGAAAGGCAGGAAAGCTCCGCACCAGGCCCGAGAAGATCGCGCAGTCCTTGCTTATCGAATTCCTGAGCGGGGTTATTTCGCGCGGAAAGGGAAACCTATTCAGGGAAGTCGCGTCTGGGATCGGGTTCGTGGATATTGTCGTAATGCTTGCAACCACACAGCATGTCGTGGAGCTTAAGATCCTGAAAGGGAAGTTTAGTGGGCCGGCTCAACTCGCAACATACATGTCCAACCAGGGGAGAAGGGTCGGCTGGCTCGTGGTATTCGACGCCCGCAAACCGTCCAAGAAGAATCCCGTCCCCACTGTGATTCAATCTCCGGCAGGTGTAATAAACGTTATCGTCGTAGACATAAATCCCGTACCGCCCTCCCGCAAAAAGTAGGGCTGAATCCCCGACCTACCAGCCGTGCCCTGATACAGGACCCGTTGATTGGGGTTCGTGCTTTCCCATGTCCCAAAATCGGGACATGGGGCACCCCACTTGTTGCGTTTGGTAGAGGTCGCGAAAGACAACCGCAGATCCCCATTCGACTCCGATCGTCCGCTGGCGCGGACGATCTTCGCTCAGGGCAGGCTTTCGACTCCGGTCGCCTCCGCGACCTCCGCTCAGGATGACATCGCGAAGTTGGAGTTCGTGCTACCCCACCCTAGCGAAGCTAGGATGGGGCACCCGGCAGGTCCTTCGACTTCGGTCGCTGCGGCGACCTCCGCTCAGGATGACATGGCGAAGTTGGAGTTCGTGTTACCCCACCCTAGCGAAGCCAGGATGGGGCACCCGGCGGGTAAATCTACTCCTGAACAGGCACCTGGCTCCGGATCTTGAAATGCACCAGAATCGACGCGTGGCCGGCAGGACATCCCAGCAGCAGGGCCCTTCCTTTTCCTTTGAACGAATAGGAAATATGTGCGATCCCACTCGGATCGATGCTTTTGACAATGGGAGGAGACGTATCCCGGATCTTTACCTTATCCGCGAATTCGGCTTCGGCCGACAGAAGCTGTTCGTGCAGGGAGGGGTCAAGAGCGATCGGAACCTGGAAATCATCTGCAGAATTCGTGCCGTTACAAGCTACGTTGAGCCCGGACACCTTGTTGTCCCTGGCGGTTTCGACTACGTCGATGATGGGGTTGGCGTGGTAAATTCTGGCGAAGAAAGTATACGCGTCGGCCGATCGGCTGGTTGGCCTCACAATATCGATGTGATCTGCCGCAATTTTCTGCGGGGCAGCATCCACGTCGCACCCATACGTTGCGCTATAGTAATTCACCACTCGGGTATGTGCCCCCAGGTATCGTCCGACGCCGGCGCCGGCAGCAGTGTCCAACGCTTCATAGGCACAGTAGCGATGAATCCTGGTGACTGCCTGAGTGCTTCTCCATTTTTGTTCAAGGTCCATCAGGAAGGTGTTATCGTTGCTGTCGCTCAGGTCGGTCAGGAGGGGATCGCGGTCGTAGATTTTGGCCAGTTTGGCGACAAACGATCCCTCATGAGGTGTGGCGTACGAAACGATGAAGGGGACGCGCGCCGCGTCGTCAGGGTGGTTGAGCAGCATCTCTTCTGTGAGGATGCCGCCCAGGCTGTGGGCTATAAACACAATCTCGCTGTGTTGCCAGACCTTTTGACGCTTCAGTCCCTGCCAGAGAATCTCAGAGAGCTGCACTGTCGACAACTGACCATCGATCGTCGGCGTTGGATACTCGGCAACCACGACATCCGATTTTTGAAAATGTGGATCGGTCTGGATGAGTTGCGGCCAATAGGCACCATTCGATGCGCGCCACGCGTCCCGGTTGCCGTGAATGCCGTGGACAAATACGATGACCCGCGGTTTGAGGTCGTCAGCCTTGGCGGAGGGACAGCCAAAACCGGCAAAAACATGGCTTAGGAATAGCGCACAAACAGCGGCGGCAGCTTTGCGCATGACGGACTCTTCCCCTTTGCCCGATATAGAGAATTGGACGATGCTGATTCAAGACTAGACCCTTTTGAAGGATCAATGAAGTTCGGGGATTGAGAGCGAGCCGTATGATGGGAAGCCGGAAGTGCTGCCTGATAGGGAGCTCGTTGATTGGGGTTCGTGGTTTCGCTGGCCCCCAAATGCGAGGGACAAGGGGCGCCCTCGTATATCAGCGAGGAAGTATCGGCGACACCGGGGTCACCCGCCCGAAGCTGAGGCCCTGATCTTCGCGTCGGCGGATTCAGGGGCCTGAAGGCCCCTGCTCCTTTCGGTGTTTCCGCAGGGGCTGAAGCCCGCTCAGTTTTTTGGGCGGGTTGCGGCACGCGACCCACCCACTGGGTGGGTACCCCGGTCGTGCCCTGACACAGGACCGTCGGATTCAGGTCCGTGCAATCCCACCCTTCCCCCGAATTTCAAAATGCAGGTCCTTCGACTCCCATCGCTGCGCTCCGGTCGCTCAGGATGACAATTCAAATGGGGAGTGGGCCCTCCGCTCAGGAGGACATGGCGAAGTTGGAGTTCGTGCTACCCCATCCTAGCGAAGCCAGGGTGGGGCACCCGGCAACGTCTCGTGCCGAGCCGCCGCGGCGACGTCCGCTCAGGATGACATAGCGAAGTTGGAGTTCGTGCTACCCCACCCTAGCGAAGCCAGGGTGGGGCACCCGGCAACGTCTCGCGCCGCGCCGCCCTCGCCCTCATCCTCGACCGTCGCGGCATCCTCTGACAAAACCGGCCACGCCGCCTGTTGAGTGATTTAAATCACACGCTTGGTTCCAATGAGCGTATGCTTCCCCCATGCGCGCCGCTCTGACCTCGCCCGGCCAGAGACGCCCGATAAGACTCCCGGGTGGCCGGCACGCTCTGGGAGCAGGGCCATGGACCAAGCCACTCGCAAGCTGACAATTGCCACCCTGAAAGACCGCGTTGAGCTGCTGAAGATCGCTTGCGATGCCTACTACAGGGACTTCAAAGGGGAGACACTGACGTCAAGCCAGCGGTCCGAGGTCGCCCACAAGTGGGACACCGCACTCAAAGAATGGCGATCCCTACGCTCCACGTTGGCCCAGCTCCAGGACGCGGAGCGGGCGGAGCAGAGCTACTTCGGTTCCTAGTCCACCGGCGCGGAATTCTCTAAACCGTGCCCACCATCACATCCCGCACCCGCACCCGGCGATAGCCTCAAATCCGCGCGGCGATCCCCCAGGGGCTGAAGCCCGCTGAATTTATTGGGCGGGTTGCGGCACGCGACCCACCCACTGGGTGGGTACCCCGGTCGTGCCCTGACACAAGGCAAAAAAGCAACTGGAGGTCCCCATTCGACTCCGATCGTTCGCCTGGGCGGACGATCTTCGCTCAGGGGAGGCTTTCGACTTTGGTCGCTCGTCGCGGCGAGCGACCTCCGCTCAGGATGACATGGCGAAGTTGGAGTTCGTGCTACCCCACCCTAGCGAAGCGAGGATGGGGCACCCGGCCCGGGGCTGAAGCCCGGGTCTTCGCGTCGACGGATTCAGGGGCCTGAAGGCCCCTGCTCCTTCCGGTGTTTTCCGCAGGGGCTATTGAACCAGGGCTGGTTGAGCCGTACACTTAATTAGGACTCATTTGGTCGTATATTTGGTTCGGCGGCCTGTTCCTTGCCTCAGCAGCGGTTAAGGTGATTTGGATCACTGCTGGAATCCGACCCGTTTGGTCCGATATACGTAGCAACCCATGGTTGGCCAGCAGCTCTCGGATTCGATCCGTGACGCCACTAGAGCCAGGAGAAGCGCAGTTGGAGGTCTTCCCTTGCAAGGCCGGTTTTTAGTCATCTTTTTCATTTTCGTCACAGCCGGCGGGCTCGGGTTGCGAGCGCAGGGCGCGATCAATTTTTGCGTCAGCGGTCTGGTGCACGATGCGACCGGATCGGTGATCCCAGGCGCTGAGGTCGATTTGCGGCTTGCCGGAACCGGTTCGCCGCTTTCTCAAGTGACAGACGGCGAGGGACACTTTGAGATCGCCGTTCCAACACCGGGCAGCTATGTGATCGAAGTAAATACGACCGGTTTTGCGCAATACCGCGGCGAGGCCATGGTCAGTTCGGCCGCGCCCGACGCAAATGTTGACGTGACGCTTGCAGTGAGCAGCAATGCGGAAACTGTGGAGGTAACGGCCAATGCTTTGGCGGCTGAAACTACGAGCACGCAACTGGGCCAGACTTTGCAATCGAAAAACATGGAGAGCGTCCCGCTGAATGGACGGAACTTTACCGACCTGATGGCGGTGCAGCCGGGAATTGTTCCGGTGAACACGGCGCAGCCGGGCGCGGTGGTCATGACGGGCGTGGCGACGACGCCGCCTTCGGGCGATGCGAATCCGGGGAACCTTTCAATCAGCGGCCAGCGCGAGGATTCGAACGGATTCCGCGTGAACGGCGCCGACGTTGAAGAAGACGTGAACATGGGCACGTCGATTGTTCCCAATCTCGATGCCATCGACAGCTTTCAGGTTTTGACTTCGAACTTCGATGCGGAGTACGGCAACTCGAGCGGGGGCCAGGTGCTGGTGACGACCAAGAGCGGCACCGCGCAGCTTCATGGCAGCGCATTTGAGTTTTTGCGCAACACGGCACTCGATGCGCGGAATTATTTTTCGTCGGACCGCGCGGCGTACCGGCAAAACCAATTTGGCGGGGCTGTGGGTGGTCCTACTCTTTGGACGGGGCTTCACTGGTTCGCCGACTACCAGGGAACGCGGCTGACGGAAGGAATCGACACCGGCGATATTGCAGTGCCGTCGGCGGCCGAGCGCAGCGGCGACTTCAGCCAGGTCCCACTCACGGGCAGCGTGAACGGCAGTGCATGGGCGGCGCAGTTATCGCAAGAGCTGGGACAGACAGTAACCGCCGGCGAGCCCTATGCGCAGGTCTTTCCCACCGGCCACATTCCGCAATCCATCTGGTCCGCGCCGGCAAAGTATTTGCTCACATCGATTCCCGTGCCGAATGCGGGCAATGCGGTATTTGAGACGGCAGCCGAGGCCGAGAATCTGCAGGACGAGAAAGGCGGCTTGCGCGCGGACTGGAGTCACGGGGCAAGCGCGCTGTCTGGCTACTACTTTATCGACCAGTATGCGCTAGACAATCCGTATCCGACGGGGACGGGCGGCGCCAATGTGCCGGGCTTCAACGCCACATCGAACGGAACAGCGCAGCTCATCAGTTTAGAGCACACCATGACGTTTGGATCGACGATGCTGAACGAAGCGCACCTGAGCACCATGCGCAATGCGAACAATGTCGGCCAGCCGCGCGGCGGGGTGGGCCCGACGCTCGCCGAACAGGGGTTTGCGGGGCCGGGGGCAAATGGAATTGACCCGCTGAAGCCGTCGACCGAAGGGATCGAGAACGTAGCCTTCAACGACTTCACCATCGGCGTAGATACAACGGCGCTGGTGCAGGCCGAGAACATTTTTGAGGGCGCGGATGCGTTCTCGCGCATCGTCGGCAAGCACGGCCTCAAGTTTGGCGGCGAACTGCACGAGGACCAGATCAACACGCATCCCGACGTGGTGTTCAATGGCAGCTTCGGATTCAACGGATCCGAGACCGGCGTGGACTTCGCAGATTTTCTGCTCGGAGTGGCCTCAAGCTATACGCAGGGGCAGGCGGGGAACTTCTACAACCGAAACTTCTACGCGTCAGCATTTGCGCAGGACAGTTGGAAGGCGACGAACCAATTGACGGTGAACTACGGCGCGCGCTGGGATCGCATTCGGCCGTGGTCGGAGAAGTACAACCAACTGCAAACGCTGGAGAAGGGCGAGCAGTCGCAGGTGTTTCCGGGCGCGCCGCTGGGGCTTGTGTTTCCCGGCGATCCAGGCGTGCCGGATTCGCTGGCGCCGGCGAGGAACGATTTTGCGCCGCGCGCCGGGATCGCGTATGCGCCTTCTGGACATGCTGGCGACAGGCTCTTGGACAAGTTGATTGGCGCGCAGGGAGCGACCAGCATTCGATTGGGCTACGGGATGTACTACACGGCGTACGAGGGATTGTCCGCGGGAATCATGAGCGCGAATCCGCCGTATGGATACACGTACACATCGGCTGCGCCTCCGCTGTTCGCATCGCCCTTCACAGTGGCCGCGACCGGCGCGAGCGCGGGGCAGCGGTTTCCATTGCAGCATGTGGCGTATGGAGCGAGCCGCGCGAATCCGAATGCGACGGTGAACTGGAGCCAATTCGAGCCGCTGGTTGGGATTCCGGCTGTCGATCCGAGCGACGTGACTCCCTACGCGCAGCACTGGATGGCGAGCGTGCAACGGCAGTTCGGCGAGAGCACGCTGGCCACCGTCAGCTATGTGGGAACGTCGTCGCATCATCTGCTGGTGCTGGAAGAAGCGAACCCGGCCGATCCCGCGCTGTGTTTAAGCCTGGGCGCGGCGTGCGGGCCGTTTAACGAGCAGGCGGCGCGGACGGAGTTTGGGCCGGAGTTCGGCAGCGTGGAGCTGCAGCGGACGATCGCCAACGCCAACTACAACGCGCTCGAAGCCACGCTCAACCATCGCTCGCATGGGCTGGATCTGCTGGCCAGCTACACCTATTCGAAATCGATCGATCAGTCGGCGGGATTGCCGGAGCCGGTGAACCCGATCCATCCGTCGCTAAGCCGCGGATTGTCGGCATTCGATATGCGGCACAACTTTGTCGCAAGCTTTCACTACGAGATTCCGAAGTTAAAGAGCGGCGGCCGCGTGGTCGCATCTTTGGTCAATGGCTGGGCGGTTGCGGGGATTGCCCGGTTCACGACTGGGCTGCCGGTAACTCTGCTGAACAACAACGACACTTCGCTGCTGGGAACAATTCCGAACGGGATCAACAACAACGGAGTGGACACGCCGCAGTGGAGCGGCGGGCCGCTAGATCTGAACACGAATCCACGCTGCGGCGCCGCGGTGTTCGACGCCAGCCAGTTCAGCCTGCCGGCGCTGGGAACCATGGGCAATGCACGGCGGCGGTTCTTCTCGGGGCCCGGCATGGAGAACCTGGACGCGACGCTGTCGCGCGCAGTGCGGCTCGGGGAGAATCGCAGTTTCGAGTTCCGCGCAGAGGCGTTTAATGTCCTCAACCACGGACAGTTCTTCGGGCCGGCCACGGTCGAGGGAAACATTTCCAGCGGAACGTTTGGCGATGCGGTGAGCGCAATGCCGCCGCGGTTGATGCAGGCGGCGGTGCGATACAAATTCTAGGCTGAGAGCGATCGAATCTGGCCGAGTTTTGAGCAGAGGAATGGTGGCCGGGGATCCAACCGGAAAGTGTACTGCTTGATGGTTGCCTGCAACGGCAACACGTGGTTTTCGCACCGAGTCTCAATCGTGCCGCGTGGAAGGTTGCGCCGGCATCGCGCGCCGGCGCGACAGGCAGAACCACGCCTTTACGTTGCGGCCGCTGAATTCGGCGGATCGCAACTCGACGATTTCGAGCGCAGGCTCGATGCCGAGGGCGACCTCGCGTGCCGAGCGGCGCGGCGGACCCTCTTTGCGCGGCGGACCTTCAGTGCTGCCGATCAAGCTGAGCCACAAGCCGTCCGGCGCCAGTGCGGCAGCCACTTGTGCTGCGAACCGCTGTCTCTCGTCTTGTTCGTCGAATACGTGGAAGCAACCGCGATCGAACACGAACTGGAATGGGCCGTCGGACAGAGGCGCGGCGAGAAAGTCCCATACAGCGAAGCGGCAGCGCAGTGCCCGTTCTTCCATCTTGGCGCGGGCACTCTCGATGGCGAGCGATGCGATATCGACTCCGAGTACGTCGAAACCGCGTTCCGCCATCCAAATTGCATTCGTGCCGGTACCTGCGCCGATCTCAAGCGCCGGGCATGGCGTGACCGCGCCCGATGCGACGAACTCGACGAGCAGAGGCTCCGGTTCCCCAGTGTCCCAGGGCGGCTTTCCTGAGGCGTAGCTGTCATTCCATGGCGGGTGCGGCATCTCGATACGATTTTAGCTCGATCCGCAATGGCGTTGATCGGACTCTATTGGAAGATTTTCGTTTTTGAATGTAGATGGCGATTTGCAGTAGCGCTACTTCATCTCCAGCACTTTTCTGATAGCCGGCGCCGGAATGCCGGAACGGATCACAGCGGCGCGCAGATCATCGGCCAGCGCCTGTAGCTCGTCCGGCGCCTGCTGAGCGTGGTAGATTCCGCCGACTTCGAAAAATCTGGAGTTGAGCAGCAGACGAAACAGGAATGCGAGTACAAACACCGGTGTCACGGCGGCGATTCTTTGACTGAAAGGGACGATCTTGTGGCCCAGCGCCTTGAGCACTGCATAGGACTCGTGGATCGCCGCGGCAGCCAGCTTGATGTCTGAGCCTGATGGAGGCACCTGCTTGTCCGCGGTTGCGAGCTTGAGTGCCAATGGCGTGATGGCTGCGACCCCTGCGGCATGCGTGGCGAGGTAATCGACGATGCGAGTTGAAACCGCAGAGCGGAGACCAGCGCGATTAAGAAGGTTGACCAACCTCTTGAGTCGAGGGGTGATGGTTCCGTCGATTTCGCCGAAGGGCGTTCGCATGAGCCCATGATCGAAGGGGCCGATGGCGCGGATGAGGTCTCCGTCGCGCTTGCCGCCGGCGAAGACGAAGCCGAGCATTGGCCGCTTCGGACCAAGGGCCGCAACGATCTCGGAGGGGCCATTGAGATTGTTGTTCATGAAGACGACGTTGGGCGAGCTATTGGCGGCGAGCGTGGGCAGCAATGCGGAAACCTGGTTGCGGCGCACGACGACGAGGATGTAGTCGTAGATGTCTCCCGGTGCGAGTTCGCCGATGGCTCTGACGCGGGCTACGCGGCGTTTGTGATTGAGCGGATTCTCGATGACGATGCCGTTGGTCTGGATTTCGACGAGGCGATTGCCGCGGGCGAGGAGGGTTACGTTGACGCCGCGCGCGAAAAGGCGTTCGGCGCAGACGGAGCCGTTGACTCCCGCGCCGATTACGAGAATTCCAGCGTTATCACTTGCCATAACGCGCTTCCGGGAAACAGTCTAACCGGAATTTTCATTTTGCCTTTCGGCTGCAAACCGATGTACCCTCACTCGCCTCAACTCGCGATGATTCGCATCCGTTCCAGAGCCAAAGACTCAAGCGTGCCCAGAGTACCGCCGGGTTTGTCGCCAATCTGTCCATGACTCCGATTTTCGGGTTATGCGAGTGTAGCGGTCACTCGACCAGAATCGAGTGCAGTTCAAGTGCGTAGATTCCAGTCTTGCGGTCGCATCACGAGCTTGTCATACAAGCCGCCGACAATGGCACCCACGATGAACATCGTCAGAACGGTATAACCCGTTTCGATCACGAGGAAGTCATGAGGCAGTCTTGGAATGCCATACAACCCCATTGCGATCACGCTTCCGCAAAGTAGCGCGGACATCAGGACTCCGTGAAGCACGCCTTTGCGGTGACACACGGCAAGGAGCCACGCGACCCCGTAGGCAAAGAGAAGACAGATAGCTACGCTCAGCAGCAAATACAGCCCTACGATTTGTCTGACATCCGCAGGATTGAGTCCGATGGCGTTCAACCACCGCGCGCGGAACAGATATTGCGAATGCCAGATGGCTCCCAAGTACCAGGCGGCAAAGGCCGCAACAACAACGGGGAGGTGGTAGATCTGTTTCGTTCTCACCTTCGCTTCACCTGGTATGTAAGGCTCTGCTCTCATCGCCTGGGGCAGGCATGCCTGGTTACAATTCAAGCGTTCAGGCCAGCGTGAACAGTCGCACAAACGCAAATCTGGACGTCCATCCATTCCCGTCGACACAGCATGCCGGGTATCAATGCTGACGACGCCTGGTCGCTGGTTCTCAGGGCATGAAACGAGTCGACTGCCGGAATATCGCCGGTAGATCTCACGTCGCCAGAGTGCGAGGGGAAGCAGAATCAGGGAAGTAGTGATAAGCCAGAACACGAGCCAAATGAGTATAAGCATGGCCCACCTTCTTCTTGCTTGGAGTCTGAGCCTGTTGTCGAAATCCCTTCAGTGATGTCCGTCACGAGAACTGGCAATGCAACATTCCGTCGTGGCTCCGGCGCGCGGTCACCGCGGCGGCGAACAGCCGACACCTCTGAAGCGGCGCGCGGCAGCACCGTCTCGCGACGCAGATTCGGTCAAGTGCCAGTCGTGACCACAATGGCGGCGCAGCGTCCAGGGCCGCTGCTGCGATACGCGTGCTTCTGGATGGAATCAAAGTAGATGGCATCTCCCTTCGACAGCCGATAGACTTCGACCCCAATCGATATTTCAAGATCTCCATCCATCACGTAGAGAAACTCCACTCCCGTGTGATAGTGGGGGGCAATCCTCGCAGGCGGCAGATGATGGAAGTGCGCGAGGAATGCGTGAAGCTTTCGCTCGGTGGCGCGGAAGTTAAGGCTCTCAAAGTCGTAGGCTGCATCGCGCGGCTTGGCGTCCGCAGGGAACTTGATGCGTTCATCCTTTCGCGAGATTGCGACCACATGCCGCTTGCGCGGGTCTGTAAAGAAGTAATCCAGGCCGACGTTGAATACGGTGGCAATGCGAACAAGGGTGGGGAGCGTAGGCACAAGCCGGGCGTTCTCCAATTTGGAAAGCATGGCCGCGGACAGCCCTGTATGCGCAGCCAATTGAGCTAACCCCATGCTCTTGCGCAGCCTCAAGGATCGCAGTTTCTCGGCGATCGCATAGGGCCGGATCGCCTCCTCGATGACATCCGGTTTCTGTTGTTCGCGGGCTGATTTCGTGTCTTTCAAAATCACCTCATATTTTTTCCTGGCGGTTAAGCGAAGTGCGTCCGCAATCGTGCATTAACAGATACTCAAAACATTTTAATCTAGGATCAATTCCATGCAAAGCGGTATTGGCCGCTTTGGAAGAAATAAATGACGACTGAATCGAGTTGGAACAACGGAACATTCAACCCAAGGAGAATTATCGTGAAACGAATTTACGTGATGATCTGCTCTGCCCTGCTGCTCGGCTTGAGTTTCAGCAGCAGTGCCTTCGCTGGTCCCAGGAAAGACATCGTGGATACCGCCGTCGGCGCGGGCGACTTCAAGACTCTGGCAACAGCTCTGCAGGCGGCCGGTCTGGTGGACACGCTCAAGGGACCGGGTCCGTTCACAGTCTTCGCGCCAACAGATGAGGCATTTGCAAAGCTTCCTGCTGGAACTTTGGAAGATCTGCTGAAGCCTGAAAACAAACAGAAGCTGATATCGATCCTGAACTATCACGTTGTCGCTGGGAAGGTATTGGCGAAGGATGTTGTGAAGCTGCATGAGGCAAAGACTCTGAACGGGCAAGAGGTGAAGATCAGGGTCGAGGACGGCAAGGTCAAAGTGGACGACGCTACCGTGATCAAGACTGACATTGAATGCACCAACGGCGTCATCCATGTGATCGACAGCGTGCTTCTACCCCAGTAGAGCTTGAGCAACTTTCGGCCTTGCGGCTGGGCATTCCGTGTCCAGCCGCAGTTTTTTTTGATCTGCGGCCAAGCTCGCTTGCGTGCTTTCACGGATCTCAAAAGTGAGACCCGGGGCGCCCCCATTTGTCGGCCAGGTTTGCGCGCGGCTCCTCAATCGATTTAGAGTTATCTCGCTCTGGAAATCGTGAGGGAAATGCGATGCAAAACCGATTCTTGCTTGTTGCGCTTGTTGCGGGCTCGTTGATGACCGCTGTGGCCGCCACCTCGGCCGCTCAGAATGGGCCGCACCGGCCGAAGATTACAGGTATCTCGCACCTGGCCGTATATACGTCGGACGCGACGGCGACGGAACACTTTTTTACCGTGAGCGTGGGCGCGGTGAAGGAGACGGACCCCGAGAATCCGCAGGGCGTGCGCTATATGCTGAGCCCGACGCAGTTTGTCGAGGTGCTGCCGCTGCCGGATGGCGCGGGCGTAAACCGGATGGATCACGTGGGCCTGAATACGGAGAACGCCGAGGGGATGCGGAAGTACCTGGCAGCCAAGGGATGGAAGACGCCGGCGCGCGTGGAGCGCGGCAAGGACGGCAGCCGCTGGTTCGACGTGCTCGATCCCGAAGGCAACACGATCCAGTTTGTGCAGCCGCCGGCGCACCCCAAGCCGGTGGACGCGCCGAATGCCATTGGGCACCACATTATCCATGTGGGCTTCCTGGTGCACGACCGCGCGGCGGAGGACAAGTTTTATCGCGACCTGCTGGACTTTAAGCCCTACTGGTGGGGCGGGCGCGACGGCAAAACGGAGTGGGTGAGCCAGCAGGTTCCTGACGCGCACGACTGGATTGAGTACATGGTCTCGGGCGGGCCGGGCACGGGGATTCCGGCGGGAATGACGCAGCAGACGCTGGGCGTGCTGGACCATTTCTCGATTGGAGTGGAATCGGTTCCGGACGCGTATAAAGTGCTGGTGGACGCGAACCGGCTGAGCGGCCGGCATGACCAGGCGCCGAAGATCGGACTGGACGGAAAATATCAGTTGAATTTGTATGATCCCGATGGGACGCGCGTGGAGGTGATGCAGTTCCATGCGACGGAGAAGCCGTGCTGCTCGCCGTTTACGGCGGAAGATCCGGCGGAGTGAAAAAGGCAGGGACTAAGGGACTAAGGGAACAAGGGAGCGGCGCTGGCGGGGTCAGCGGAGTTAGCGAGTTGGCGGGGTCGTGTCCTCATTTCGATCTCCGGTGCGGAGATCGGCTTCTTGATTGGCAATCGACCGAAAGAGTAAAGTCAGATGCGATTTCAGGAGTTCGGTCTGATGATCACCAGCATCCATACCCTGATTTATTCTGACGATGCGCCCGCAACGCGCGCGTTTCTTCGCGACGTCCTCGGCTGGCGCTACGTTGAGGATGCGGCGGGCGGAGGCGAGGGTTGGCTGATCTTCAAGACGGGCCCGAGCGAGATGGGTGTGCACCCGACCCACAGTGTCTACGATGGCAAGACGTACGAATCGCCGCGGCACCATCTGATCTCCCTGATGTGCGACGACATCTCAAAGACGGTCGCTGAGCTGAAGGCCAAAGGAGCGGTGTTCCACGGCGAAGTTCAGGATCACGGGTACGGACTGGTGATCATGATGGCGGTGCCCGGCGCGGACGACATCATGCTTTACGAGCCCAAGCATCCGCTGGCGTATAGCCTTTGACCGATCGAAAAGGTAGCTCACGCACTCCCATCTTTCGCGCTCGGCAAAGGCTCGTTTCAATCAGGGCAAAACGGGAAATCCCCATTCTCGCGTCAAAAGCGGGGTTACGGTATACTGAATGAGGCCTGAAGAGCAGGGAAATCCCTGTCTGATGAGGCCCGCGGCGGGCGATCCGCTTGCCGAAATCGAGAAAAAACCGAGAAGAAAATGCCAAAGTTGAAGACCCATTCGGGCGCGGCCAAGCGCTTCAGCAAGACTGGAACCGGAAAGATCAAGCGGGGCCAGACGAAGACGCGGCACATCCTTACGTCGAAGTCGAAAAAGAGCAAGCGGAAACTGGGTAAGACAGTGCTTGTTTCAGACGGCGACTACTTGAAGGTCGCGCGCATGATTCCCTACGCCTAGCCACCTGCGGTGGGGCAGACCTTTGGATTGGGCCTGTGCTGCTGCCGATGTTGGGCCGCCGATGATTGGATGGCCCCCGCCGTTTGAGGGAATTTGTTCCCGAGCGGCGAGAGATCAGGCTTGACGAGAGCGAGTGAAGAGGTTGACAGCCGCCGCAAATGCGATGGCCTCCTGCCTCCAGCCGCGTAACCAGAGCCGTTGGATTTGAGATCGACGTGCTCGAACCGGATTCCCCGGCGCTCCGCCACTGGCGGAAGCGGATGAGCGGGATCCAAAAAAGGAGAAACACATGCCCCGCGTAAAACGTGGCACAAAGCGGAACGACCGCCGCAAGAAGATTCTGAAGCGAGCGAGCGGCTATTTCCTGACGAAATCGAAGCTCTACCAGGCAGCGCAGGAAGCAGTGGAGCGCGGCCTGAAGTTTGCGTACATCGGGCGGCGGCTGAAGAAGCGCCAGTACCGCTCGCTGTGGATTGTGCGCATTGCGGCGGCCTGCAAGATGAACGGGACGAGCTATTCGCAGTTCATCAGCGGGCTGAAGAAGGCCGGCGTGGAGCTGGACCGCAAGATCCTGGCCGACATTGCCGTGCACGACGCGGCCGGGTTCACGAAGCTTGTGGAGCAGGCGAATGCGGCGCAACCGCCGAAGGCCAAGGCCGCGAGGCCGGCAAAGGCCAAAGTTGCGTAACAACGAAATATGACTGGCGGAAATCCGGCCCGGGGTTCGACGAGGACTCCGGGCCGCGGTGCGTTTGGGGCCGAATCGCGTTCGGCTGCGGCGGGGTTAGTGCGCGGATTTGGTGTGTGCGATGCTCGAAGCCGTGCACGAATACGCACGCGGCTGCCCCACGCAGTGGTTTATTCTGCTGTTTACGCATGATGAACGATCAAATACCTGATCTACCGGAATATAGTGATGCCGCGCTGGACAAGGCGTTTGCTGCGCTTGAGCGCCAGGCGCGCGAGGCTGCGGCCGGGCTCGATGGCGAGGCGGCTGTGGAAACGTTTCGCCTGGAGTGGTTGGGGCGCAAGCAGGGCCGGCTCAATGAAGTTTCCGGCCGGTGGCTCAAATCAGCTCCTGCGGACGCGAAGAAGGCGCTGGGCGTGCGCTTCAATGCGCTGAAGGAAGTGGTGGAAGGCCTGCTCGATGCGGCGCTGGGCGGTGGGCTGAGCGATGCAGCGCTGAAGGCCGAGGCTATCGACATTACACTGCCGGGAACGCGGCGGCTGACCGGCGCAGAACACCCGATTACGCGCACGATGAATGAGATCGTGAGTGTCTTCGCCGCGCTGGGCTATTCGGTGGGCGTGGGGCCGGAGGTTGAAACCGACTACTACAACTTCGAGAGCATGAATTTTCCTCAGGGGCATCCGGCGCGCGACACGCAGGACACGCTGGTGGTAGCGGGCCAGGAACGCAGGCCGGTGCGCGACCGATTGCTCTTGCGCACGCACACCTCGCCGGTGCAGATGCGAACGATGGAGCAACAGCCGCCGCCGGTGCGCATCGTGATTCCCGGCAAGGTGCATCGCAATGACGCGGCTGACGCAACGCACTCGCCGATCTTCCATCAGGTCGAAGGGCTATGCGTGGATCGGAACATTACCTTCAGCGATCTAAAGGGAACGCTCGACCATGCAATGAAGGCGCTGTTCGGATCGGCGGTGAAGACACGATTCTTTCCATCGTTTTTCCCGTTCACAGAGCCGAGCGCCGATGTGCAGATCAGTTGCATTTTTTGTGGGGGAAAGGGTTGCCGCAAGTGCAAGCAGTCGGGTTGGATCGAGCTGTTGGGCTGCGGCATGGTGGACCCGGCGGTGTTTGCGTTCGCCGCGGAAAAGCAGCCGGCTTACAACGCGAAGCAGATTTCGGGATTCGCGTTCGGCATGGGCGTGGAGCGCATCGCGATGATGAAGTACGGCATCAGCGAGATCGGGAGCTTCTTTGCTGGCGATATGAGATTTTTGGGGCAGTTTGCATGAAGGCAGCAAGTTTGCGTGCGCTCCGCGCACCCTAGCAAGTTAGCGAGTCAGCGGCAGCAATGGAAGGACGCAAGATTGTGGCAAGAACAAGGCATTTTCGAGACTTGATTGCGTGGCAAGAAGCAATGAAGTTAGCACGCGAAGTTTATTTGCTCACGGAAGAGTTCCCAAAGTCCGAGACGTTCGGATTGCGGATGCAGATGAGACGATCTGCGGTTTCAGTAGCGAGCAACATTGCGGAAGGACACGGGCGTTTGACAGATCCGCAATTGAAAAATTCACTGGGAATGGCGCGTGGATCGCTTTACGAACTGCAGACGCAGATTGCATTATCCTGCGATCTGAATTTCTTTAATCTGGAATCCGCGCAAAAATTGCTGGAAATGGCGACGAATTCCGCCAAGCTCATTAACGGACTTTTGGCAGTTTTGGAGCCTTGATCAAAGGCGCGGGTCCGCCAACTTGCAAACTTGCGATTGTCCGCGATAGCGGACGCTAACTCGCGGAAGTGATTTTCATGAAGATTTTAACCAAATGGCTTCGAGCGTATCTTCCGGGACTCGCAGTGGATGACGCGCAACTGGCCGAGGACCTGACGCTGCGCGGGATTGCGGTGGAAGGGATTCTCCCGCTCGGCGAGGGCAGTGGCTCGCTTTACGAGATGGACATCACCACCAACCGCGTGGACGCGATGAACCACTATGGCATCGCGCGCGAAGCAGCGGCGATTTACGGGCTGAAACTGGCGGCGTTCGATTTCGCGCTGCCCGCGGCGCGGCCGGCGAAGATGCCGTTCCCTGTGAAGATCGAAGCGGAGGAGGCGTGCGGCCGGTTTACGGCGCGCGTGCTGCGCGATGTGACCATCGGCGAGTCGCGCGACTGGTTTGCGGGGGCGGAGGTGGCGACATATTTTGCGCTGCTGGAGCAGAAGATGATTTCAAACGCCGTGGACGCGACGAACTTTGCGTGGCTGGCGATGGGGCAACCGACGCACGTCTTCGATCTGGACAAGCTCGAGGGCGGAATTGTTGTGCGGCGGGCGCGCAAGGGCGAGCGGCTGAAGACGCTGGACGGCGTTGATCGCGAGCTCGATGCCGACGATCTTGTTGTGGCCGATCACAAGAAGGCGGTGGGCCTGGCCGGAGTGATGGGCGGTTGGGACACGATGATTACGCCGGAGACGAAGAACGTTCTGGTCGAGGCCGCGTGGTTCGATCCAGTTGCAGTGAGGCAGACGGCGCGGCGGCACGGATTGCACACCGATGCGAGCCACAGGTTCGAGCGCGGCGCGGACTTCAACGCTCCGCCAGTGGCGTCGGCGTTGGTCAGCGCGATTCTGCTTGCCAATGGCGGATGGATCGAAGGTGACCTGGTGGATGCGCGCGTGGCGGCTCAGGAAGAGCGCACGGCGCGGCGCAGGCCGATTCAGATCGGGCTGAGCGAAGTGGGCCGGATTCTGGGCGCGACCGAAGACGCAGAAGGAATCACCGCGGCGACGGTTGAAAGTGTGCTGACGGCTCTCGGGTGCGGGCTAGCCTCGGCACAGCGGCCACCTGCGGTGGGACGGACTTTCGGACAGGATTCGTGGGAGGTCACGCTGCCGAGCTGGCGACTCGATCTGGAGCGCGAGATCGACCTGATCGAAGAAGTCGCGCGGGTTTACGGATACAACCGATTCGCGAATACGCTGCCCGCTTTTGGCGAAGGCGTGCGCGCGCTGCCGTGGGCGGAGAAGGAGACGGCGGTGCGAGGAACCCTGCTTGCCGCTGGATTCCACGAGGCGATCGGCAGCTCGTTCTGCTCGGCGGCTGAAGGCGAGCTGACTGCGCAGCAGCCGGGGCAAGTGGTTCCGCTCGGCAATCCGCTGAGCGATGAGGCGGGCGTGCTAAGGCCGTCGCTGGTGCCCGGAATGCTGGCGATGATTGCCGGCAACCTGAACCGAGATGTGAGCGATGTGCGGCTGTTCGAAGTGGGCACGGTATTCAGCGGGGCGATAGACAAGGGAGTGGTGGACAAGGTTGAGGAGCGGCCGGCTCTGGCCTTCGGAGCAGTGGGCAGCTTGCCTGTGGCGAGCGCTTTACACCCGGCGCGGGACTTCGAGTTTCACGACGTAAAGGGCGTGGTGGAGCAGGTTCTGGAGCGATTTGAGATGCGGGCGATGTATTTCGACCGCTTTCCGGCAGATGCTGGAATCACGCCGGAGTGGCTGCATCCGTATCGCGCGGCGCGCGTGGTGGCTGACGGAGCGACGGTGGGCTGGTTTGGGCAACTGCATCCGCGCGAGGCTGCGGCGCGGAAGATCAAGGATGCGGTGCTGATTGGCGAGATCTATCTTGATCGGCTCTACAAGCTGCCGCTGCGCAGGCCCGTGGCGCGCGAAATCTCGCGCTACCAGCCGGTGCGCCGCGATTTTTCGCTGGTTTTGGACGAGGGTATCGCCTGGGAGGCTGTAGACCACGCGATGGCGGAACTGAAGATTCCGGAGCTTGTGGAGTGGCGCGTGCGCGAGGTGTTCCGCGACGCGAAGCTGGGCAAGGGCGAGTATGCGTTGCTGCTGGGCGCGACGTTCCAGGCGCAGAACCGAACGCTGCGCGAAGACGAGCTGAAGAGCTTCCAGGCGCAAGTGGTGGAAGCTGTGGGCAAAGCGGGCGCACGGCTGCGGGTTTGAGCTAGCGACAGCAGAATTGAGCGAGAGATCGGCGCTATACGGCTATATACTCAAACGCAAACGGTCCACTGGGGTCGTTGCAATGTCGGAATCGGAGGCGGCTGTGGAGACCGAGAACGAGGAACAACAACAGGCGGGACACGAGGAAGCAGTCGCGCTGGCGGTAAGCGTAGACGATTTTTCTGCGCTCGAAGAGCGGGTGCGGCGCGCCGTAGAGGTGGTGAAGCGGGAGCGGCAGGCGCGCGCTGCAGCAGAAGCGCGCGTGGCCGAATTGGAGACGCACGCGACAGAAGCCGAGGCTCGCGCCGCACAAGCCGAAGCGCAGTTGCAAGTACAGTCGCCGCTGGTAGAGCGTCTGGAGAACGAAATGAGCGCGCTGCGCGCCGAGCGCGACCAGGTAAGACAGCGCGTAGAGAAGTTGCTGGCGCAGCTTGATGCGCTGGAATTGTGAGGCACTCGATGGCCGAGCAGACTCATAACAATCCAGCTCAAAACAATCCGGTGCGGAAAAATCCGAGCGATTACGTGACGGTGGAGATCTACGACCAGCTCTACCATCTTTCAGGTCAGGATCCGGCCCACATTCGCGAACTGGCGGCAGTGGTTGACGCCAAGATGCGCGCCGTGGCCGCGTACGGACGGACGGCCGATTCGCTGCGCGTGGCCGTTCTGGCTGCGTTGAATCTTGCCGACGAAGTTTCGCAGGCCACCTCGGCTGATTTGCAACTTGGCCACGCCCGCGCCAACAGCCTGCGCATGCTGCTGGACGAAGTGCTGGAGCCAAAGACTAGTGGACAGTGATCAGTGTTCAGGGGCCGGGTCCCTGGACTGGACTTCTGGTGCGCTGGCGGAAGGGCTCGAATGCTACAGGACCGGCGACTACTTCCTGGCACATGAGCATTGGGAAAGCGTCTGGCTGAAGTGCAAGGAGCCGGAGAAGACGTTTCTGCAGGCGCTGATTCAGATCACGGCGGCATTCCACCACCTTCATCGGAAGAATTTCAAAGGCGCAGCGTCGCTGCTGCGCGGGGCGCTGCGCAGGCTCGATTCGTTCCCCGGCACTTACAACGGCATTGAAGTCGAGACGGTTCGCGAAAGCGTGCGCGAGTGGCTGCGGGCGCTTGATCGGGAGGAGCTGTCGCCGAAGCTTGCGATTCCACGGATTCGCTAAGGACGAAATATTTACGCAAATTCTGTGGCGAGGTGGGCACGCGTGGGTATATTCTCTCGTGACCGGAGAGGCAAAATGGGCCCCCCAATCCCCGAAGCCGAGACCGGATGCGCACGGTAGAAACGAAAACCAAAACAATCAGGGAGCAATGGAGGAAACCGATGAGAGTTCGCGAAGTACTGTCGGTATTCGCGGGTGTTGCCCTTATGGCGCTGGCCACGGCAATGAACGCACAGGGCGGGCCCAGTGACAACCCCGATGTGAACGAGGTTCGCCACTATACGCTGACGCTGGACAAGGCGCAGAAGGCTGCGACGGCGATGCAGAGCATCAACCAGCTGGTTGCGGCCAACCCCAGCCTGAATGCGGCGATGGATCAATCAGCCAACACAACAGGCAAAGAGACGATCACGCAGCAGGCGCAAAGCATCGACTCGAAATATCCGCAGATCTCGGCGATCATTCACGCGAATGGATTGGCGACGCGGGAGTTTATCGTGCTCACCGGCGCGATCATCAACGACGTGGGGTTTGTGGGGATGAAAGAGCAGGGCATCATCTCGTCGTACCCGCCGAACTCGATCACTGCGGCAAACGCGACTCTTGTCGAGGCGAACTGGGCAGCGTTCCAGGCGATTGCCGCCAAGATGACGCCACCCAACAACAATTAGCGCGCTTCGAGATCAGGGCAGCAGGCCGAAGACTGCCACGCTGGACGGTGTCCCGACGTACACCTTGCCATTGACCACCATTGGCGTGATGAACTTGTTGCCGTTTCCGAATTGATCGCGGTTATTCGCGGCCTGGCTGCTGTTGTAGAGCTCCTGAAGGTTGGTCGCGTTGAAAGCATGCAGGACTGCCGGGGAGGAGTTTTCAACTGCCCACACGATTCCATTTGCGGTTCCACTGGCGGTAATTGCCGGCGTGGTTCCCGGATAGGCAAAACTGTTGGTGCTTGCAAAACTCGCGGTTGATGCGAGCCTGGCATTGACGATGGGAAAGGCTTTGAGGGTATCGCCGACCGCTCCGTAGTAAATGGTGTTGTTGAAATATGCGGGCATCGACCAGACTCCGCCGATCGCGCCGGTGATCTCCTGGTAGATCGCGTTGTTGTTCTGTGCATTAAACTTCCCCATCGAGTCGCGATTGACCACGTAGATGTTCTGGTCTTTTCCCGCGCCGACTGCCAGGTGATGAATTGTGCCCGACGTATCGGTCAGGTCAGGCAGTACCAGAGCTCCACCGGAACCGAGGTCAAGGTCTTCAGCGGACTCGTTCACGGTATTGTTGGATTCAAAATAGTCGGCCACTGCAAGAGTGCCGCTCGTGGTGGAGACTTTGATGAACCCGTTGCCAAAATCTCCCGATGCCGGAAACCCGTTCGCATTCAAGGTGGGATCGAAGGTTCCATTGGCATCGAGAAAGTAGATGTTTCCGCTGGAATCCGCAGCCAGTCCCGCGCCCGCCATCCAGATGGAGCCTTCGCTGCCATTGGGCGTGAGATTGAGCACGGTGGATTGCGCGAGGGTGGATTCGTTGTAACCCATCAGCCATCCCGTATAGGGGTCCGCGTCGCAATGCGATGTCCAGCCCATATAGATGACGCCATTCAGCAGCAATAGCCCTGCTCGTTCGGCATACTGAGCGGGATCGAAGACAACATTTCCCCCGGAACTATTGGCGCCGGTGCCGGGATACGTGGCGTGGATCTCCGAAGGACTGTTGGCAAGCTCAGCGCCTGTGGTCACATCCAGCGCATGAAGCCGCTGGTGATAGGCGCCCGACTTGTCCAGCGACATGCCCACCACGAAGATGGTCCCATTGGGACCCGCGGAGCGGTCGATCACCGGTGTGGATGTGATGCCGATTTGAGGCGTGATCTGGCCGCAGCCATGATCTCCGCTGGTGGTTTCATTGGCGCCGAGAACGGAAGTTTTCCAGATTTGAGCGCCGCTGTCCGCGTCGAACGCATAGACGCTATCGTTTTCCGTCACGACGTAGACGACGTTGCGCTGCTGGCCGCCGGCAGTCAGGCTGGAAAGATAAAGCGGCTGGCCGTCAACTAATCCATCTACCGGCAGAAGCATCAGCAGCCCGAAATTCGATGCAGAGACATTGCTCGGCGTCAGAATCGTTTCGCTTGCATTTAAGCCAGTCCGACCGATGTCGTAGTGGTAGGTGACGACATCCACGCCCGGTGTTATTACGGCTGGCTTGACGATGAGGGTAACGGGAGCGGTGTGGCTGAGCGCCCCGGAAGTGGCGACGAACTGCACCGTCGATGTACTCGCGGCTGCCGATGCGGAAGCTGCTAGAGCAACTTGTTGAGGCGTTCCCGGGACAAGATTGAAGCTCGACGGCGTAGCGGTGACGCCCGCTGGAAGCCCGCTGACCACGACGCCGATCGTCCCTGAGAATCCATTGAGAGCCGTTGCAGACAGGCTCACTGGCTGCTGGGTTCCTTGTGTCAGGCTCAGGCTCGAAGTGTTCGCAGAGATCGAAAAATCTGCGGTGCTGCCGCCACCACCGCCCCCTCCGGAACCACCGCTGCCGCTGCTCGCCAGTTTCGCGACGCAACCGCAGATCAACGCCGCGGATAGGGCGAAGGCGAGCCAACAGAACCGCGTCTGCCGGGGAATCAGCATAAGGTCCGTTGCATTACTGTAGCCAGCGGGACGCAAAATGTCGAGATTACGTTTGGATGAAATTGGCGGACAATTCGCGGGCGCGGCCCCCTTGGGAGGCCCCACCCGCAAGAACACAGTTACTTTGCAGCCAATTGCCGCAGGACGTATTGCAGGATCCCGCCGTGTTCGTAGTACTCGATCTCCTGCGGTGTGTCGATGCGAACCGTTGCATTTATCCGCTTTTTCTCGCCGTTCGGGCTCGAAGCGATGACTTCGAGGGTGCGGCCGCGGGCGAGCTTTCCTTTGAGCAAAGCTGTCAGGCCGGGGAAGTCGTAGACCTCCTCGCCGGTGAGGCCGAGGGATTCGGCGTTTTCGCCAGGCGCGAATTGCAGCGGCAGAATGCCCATGCCGACGAGGTTTGACCGGTGAATGCGCTCGAAGCTTTCGGCAATGACGGCGCGGACGCCGAGGAGCTTTGGTCCCTTGGCGGCCCAGTCGCGCGAGGAGCCGGAGCCGTATTCTTTGCCCGCGAGAATAATCAGCGGCGTGCCGCGCTCGGCGTATTTAACGCTCGCGTCGAAGATGGACATTTGTTCGCCTTCGGGGAGCAGGCGCGTGACGCCACCTTCAGTGCCGGGCGCGAGCTTGTTGCGCAGGCGCACATTGGCGAAGGTGCCGCGCACCATGACTTCGTGATTGCCTCGCCGCGAGCCGTAGGAGTTGAAGTCTGCGGGCTTGACTCCATGCGCGGAAAGATATTTTCCGGCAGGACCGTTGGCTTTGATCGAGCCTGCGGGCGAGATGTGATCGGTTGTCACGGAATCGCCGAGAACTGCGAGCACGCGCGCGCCGGCTATGTCGGTAACAGGCGCCGGAGTCATGGTCATGCCGTCGAAGTACGGCGCCTTGCGGATGTAGGTTGAGTCCGGCTCCCACTGGTAGACCTCGCCGGTAGGGAAACTGAGGCCCTGCCAACTGGCGTCGCCATCGGTGACGGTGGCGTACTCCTTGCGGAAGCCTTCGCTTGAAACGGCGCGCTCGATGGCTGCGGAGACCTCGGCTTGCGTGGGCCAGATGTCACGCAGATAAACGGGCTTGCCGGTTGAATCTTTGCCCAATGGATCGGCGTCGAAGTTGTGGCCGATTCTTCCGGCGAGCGCGTAGGCGACGACGAGCGGCGGGGACATCAGGTAATTTGCGCGAACGTCGACATTGACGCGGCCCTCAAAATTGCGATTGCCGCTGAGCACGCTGACGGCGACGAGCCCGTGCTCCTCAATGGATTTCGAAACGTCGGATGGAAGCGGGCCCGAGTTGCCGATGCAGGTAGTGCAGCCGTAACCGACGACGTTGAAGCGCAGTTTGTTGAGATAGGGCAGCAGGCCGGCTTTTTGGTAGTAGTCGGTGACGACGCGCGAACCCGGCGCGAGCGAAGTCTTGACCCACGGCGGAACGGTGAGGCCTTTTTCGACGGCTTTCTTGGCGAGCAGGCCGGCGGCGATCATCACGGATGGGTTGGACGTGTTGGTGCAACTGGTGATGGCGGCAATAACGACGGAGCCATGATCGAGGTATCGGTCGGGGTCGACGTTGAAACGTTCCTTTACCGTTGTCGTGACATGAGCCGCAACAGTTTGCGCAGCCGAGGATCTGTCAGGGCCTTCGTTGTCTTCAACGGCGATGGCAGTGTCGGTGACGGTGTCGCGCTGCCACGCTGCCGCCGTGCGGGAGCCGAGCGGCTTGGCGGTGGGCGCGAGCAGCGACGGCAATTGCTGCGCAAAGCTGGCGGCCGCATCTTTGAGGAGCACGCGATCCTGGGGACGCTTGGGGCCGGCGACGCTGGGCTCGACGGTGGCGAGATCGAGCTCGAGGGTTTGCGAATACTCGGCTTCGGGCGCGCCGGTGGTGTGGAAGAGGCCCTGCTCCTTGTAGTAGGCCTCGACGAGCGCGATCTGTTCTTCGCTGCGGCCGGTGAGGCGCAAGTAACGCAGAGTTTCCGCGTCGACAGGGAAGATGCCGCAGGTGGCGCCGTACTCCGGCGCCATGTTGCCGATGGTGGCGCGGTCTGCGAGCGGAAGCTCTGCGATTCCGGGGCCGTAGAACTCAACGAATTTGCCGACGACGCCGAGCTTGCGCAGCGCCTGCGTGACGGTGAGAACGAGATCGGTGGCGGTTGCGCCTTCGCGCAGCTTGCCGGTGAGCTTGTAGCCGACGACTTGCGGAATGAGCATGGAGACGGGCTGGCCGAGCATGGCGGCTTCGGCCTCAATGCCTCCGACGCCCCATCCGAGCACGCCGAGACCATTGATCATGGTGGTGTGGGAGTCGGTGCCGACGAGCGTGTCGGGATAGGCGAAATGCTGGCCGTCGATTTCCGTTGTGAAGACCACGCGGGCGAGGTATTCGAGATTGACCTGGTGACAGATGCCCATGCCGGGCGGGACGGCAGAGAAGTTGCGAAACGCAGACTGGCCCCACTTGAGGAATGCATAGCGCTCGCGGTTGCGCTGGAATTCGAGGAGCGAGTTGGCCTCGTAGGCGGCGGGTGTGCCGTACTCGTCTACCTGGACGGAGTGGTCGATAACGAGCTCGGCGGGCGCGAGGGGATTGACGCGCTCAGGATCGCCGCCGAGGGTCTTGATGGCGTCGCGCATGGCGGCCAGATCGACGACAGCGGGGACGCCGGTGAAGTCCTGCATGAGGACGCGGGCGGGCATGTACGCGATTTCGCGGCTGGGCTCGGCTTTCGCGTCCCAGCGGGCGAGGAATTCGATGTCGGCGGCGGTGACGTTGACTCCATCTTCGCGGCGCAGCAGATTTTCAAGCAGAATTTTAAGGCTGAAGGGAAGGCGCGCGAGATTGAACCCGCGCGCGGTGAGGGCAGGGAGGCAATAGACGGTGTAGGAGCGGCTGCCGGAGTTGATCACGGCGCGGCTATTGAAGCTGTTCATCGGAAGATCCTCTCAGCGGAGCTAGCGGTGTTAGCGGCGCTAGCGGAGTTCGTGGAACTCTTATGCGTAAGCATCCTGCGGGAATTTCGGAACGAGGCACGCCCACGCAGGAAAAACTCTCGACGGAAATAGATTACTCAGCGCGAAGGGTTAACGTCCACGGTCGGGACGACCATGTCGAAAGCGCCTGAGGAGAGGCGAGCCGGCAATGTTGAGACGGCGGCGCATAGGCTACGAGAAGATTCTAACGCGGATGCGGGTTGCGGTGGAAGTGGAATTTGCGCCCGCTGAGCTGGCTTCCGAAAATCAGGCCGTGAGTGAGGCAGTCAGGCGGACACCCAGGGCATGCATAACCTTGAGCGCCGTGCCCAACTCCGGGTTGCCGGTTTCACTGAGAGCGCGGTAGAGAGATTCGCGAGTGACGCCGGTTTCGCGAGCAAGCCGCGCCATTCCGCCCCGCGCGCGCGCCACAGCGCCAAGCGCCTTGGCGATGGAACGCGGATCGTCGCTCTCCAACGCCTCTGTCAGATAGGCGGCGATCGTCTCGGGGTCGGTGAGGAATTCTGCCGCATCGTAAGGTCTCGTTTTGAACGCCTTTTGGATTTGCCGGGGAGTGCGTTGCATGGCTTATTCACCTCTTTCGAGTGTTTAAGGGCGAACCCTCGATTTACGACAATGCGACTCTACATCTCATCACTCCGCTTCGGCCCATTGAATTGCGATGGCCTTCGCTCGGGTAATGTCGTTCGATTGCGTACTTTTGTCGCCGCCGCAAAGCAGAACGATCAGCAACTCTCCGCGCTGGATGTAATAGACCCTGTAGCCCGGGCCAAAATCGATCTTCATCTCCACCACGCCAGCGCCGACGCTTCTCGTCTTGCCGGGGTTTCCATCTTCCAACCGATCGATTCGCGCCAGTATCTTCGCGCGACCTTGTTTGTCCCTAAGGCCGCTTAGCCAGACTGCGAATTCTTCGGTGCGGCGAACTTGCATCGCTCTCAGTCGATCCGGCCCCGTTGATTGTTATTGTAACCCATAGATTACATCGGTGCAAGTCCTCCTCGTGCGAGTTGATGCGAGAGTCGGAATCAAAACGCAGGCGCGCAGATTACGGAGGGGTTTCCAGCCCCGAGTGGCCGCGAAGTCCTACTTCTATACTGGTCTTGCGATGTTCTTCGCGGCGAGGGTTCTCCTGCATTGAAATATTGGGTTGGCATCGAGGGGCTGTTTGCGCGTTTTCTTGCCTGGCTCAGGCGGCGCATGCCCAACGAGCGGCAGCGGTTGCTGGCCCTGACCATTGTGGCCGGAGGAGTGTGCGGTCTGGCTGCGGTGGCGTTCCACATCACCTGCTTCTGGTTGTACTCATTGCTCATCGATCGCGCTACAGCGGCACCGGGCCATTCCTGGATCTGGTGGACGATTCTGACACCGGCGCTAGGCGGACTGATTGCGGGCATCGGGCTCACCTACTGGGTTCCGGCGGCGGCGGGCAGCGGCATTCCCCAGGTCAAGGCAGCCTTCACGTTTCGCTTTGGGGCGATCACGCTGAAGGAAACAATTGGCAAGTTCGTTTTGTGCACGCTGCAGTTAGGCAGCGGAGCGTCGCTGGGCGTGGAAGGACCGACAGTGCAGATTTGCGCCGGTGTGAGCAGCTTTCTTTCACGCATTGCGCGGCTCAGCCCGGTGAACAGCCGGCGCATGGCATCGGTGGGAATGGCGGCAGGCATCGCCGCCGCGTTCAACGCGCCGATTGCGGCGGTAACCTTCACGCTTGAAGAGCTGATCGGCTCGCTCGATCAGACGATGCTCTCGGGCGTGATTGTGGCGGCGGCGCTGGCGGGCGTAGTGGAGCACAACATTCTGGGCTCAAACCCGATTTTTCACGTGCCGCGGTTGCAAACGTACACGCTGGCCAAGTCCTCATCGCTGGTTTGGTACGCGCTGCTGGGGTTGCTGGCCGCGATCGTGTCGGTGGCGTTTACCGATTCGCTGCTCTGGCTGCGCGCGTGGTTCAAAGGGCTCGAGCATGTTCCCAAGTGGATTCAACCGGCCATTGGCGCAGCGGCAACGGGCGCCCTGGGAGTTGTGGCGATCCAGTTTTTTCACGTGAACGGCATTGCGGGCAATCCGTACGGCACGCTCACGCAGGCTCTGCTCGGCAACTTGCCGGTGACGGCGATGGCGGCGTTGTGCGTGCTGAAGCTGGGCGCTACGGTGACGTCGTATTCGAGCGGCGGGTCGGGCGGAATTTTCGCTCCGGCTCTGTTTATGGGTGGAATGCTGGGCGGCGCAGTGGGCTATCTGGACGTGACTGTGTTCCACCATCCGGCGGATTCGATTGGAGCCTTCGCCGTTGTGGGCATGGGCGCGGTATTTGCGGGGATTGTGCGCGCGCCCATGACTTCGATCCTCATCATATTCGAGATGACGAGCGGATATGGGCTGGTGCTGCCGTTGATGATCGCCAACATGAGCGCATTCGCGCTGGCACGCTATTGGCGACACACGTCGGTGTACGAGGCGCTGCTGGAGCAGGACGGAATCTACCTCGATCCGAAGCACAAGCCATACGATCCGGGCGCGGGCGGCGCGGTGCCGGACGAAGGGCCGAACGAGGAATTTCCGCTGGCGGAGTAGGTGGCGCGGAATTGGGAAGGCGCCGGAAACGCGGTTAGCGCGGCTCCGTGTTGTAGAGGAAGTAAGCGCGGAGCTCGAGGTAGGGTCCGTGGAACTCACGCGGCAGGTTGGGATAGCTGGAGCCGGTAATGGCGCCCCAGGCCGCGCGGTCCAGGCCGGTGTCGCCGGAGCGGCCCACCAGCTGCATGTCGGTGACCTGTCCGTTGGGCAGCACCTTGAACTGAATTGCGACCACTCCCTGCTTGAGGATGGGTGGATTGACTTCGTCGGGGATGAGCGGGTCCCAGGTCATTTGCGTAATGTAGTGCCAGCGCGCGAGCCAGTTACTGAAGTCGACACCCTGCGTGTCAGAGAGGACCTGCACGCCGCCGGTGCCCGCGCCCGGATGCATTGAGAGGCCGCCTGAAGGCGCGTCGTAACCGGGCTGGCCATGGTTGTGCATGGCGTTCTGCATGTCCTGGCGCAACTGATCGGCGGGATTCTGCGGCGCCACTGCGAAGTTGGGCCTGGCGGGAACGGGCGACGGACGCGGCGCTTCCACTGGCGATTGCGACTGCGGGCTGGGCGGAATCGGCTGGGAGGCCTCCGGCTTGGGCTGTTCGGGAGCGGGCGCAGGCGGCGGAGCGGGCGCGGGCGGCGCTTCGCGATTCAGATCTTCGAGTGTTTTCTTGTCGATGAGCGGATGATTGAGCGGCTTGGGCGCGACTTTGGGCCGGGTCTCGCGCAGGGCGTCTGGCGGCAAATCGAGATAGGAAAGATCCTTGCGCTTACTGATCGCGTCGAAGGGATCGATGACCTTCGGCACTTTGAAGATGTAGGTCGGAATCCAGGTGATGGCGGAAAAGAAAAGGATGTGAGCGAGAAGCGCGATCCAGAAGCCTTCGCGCAGGCGCGACCAGCGCCGCTCGTCTTCAAGCTCGCCAATCATCTCCAGCAATTCGTGGGTGTTGTAGTCAACCCAGCGTGAGCCGCGAAGAGGGCTGGGACCGGACCCATTGGTCTCGAGCGGGCCTTTCGGGTTCAAGGGAAGGCCGAGGAAGCCACCAGGGACAGTCTTCTCCGGGGCGGAGCTTTCCGCTTCCGGAGTCGGGTCGGCTGGCCCCTTGGGCTCGGTCTCTTCGGTTGGCGCTTGGCTCGTGGGCATTCTAGGTTCGGGATCGACTGAAGATGCGTTTCAAAAACCATTTTCGCGCGCGCACACGCATCCCTGGCCCCATTTTGAGTCCTTCCTATCTATTCTCTCATTTTCGTTAAAACTGGTCTCTCATTCCCTTGAAATCTTTGCGTAGTGGAGCGCCCGTACAATGGTTCTTGTTGAATTGACGCAGGATGGACCGGAAAGGGACAGAGTTTGAAGCAGTTTTTTGCGCGCGTGGCGGCGAAATGGAAGCTGGTGCTTCTGCCGGCGCTGTTGAAGTGGGGAATCCTGGGCGTTGGCGCAGTCGCCGTGCTGGATTCATCGAGCATTCCCGTCCCCATGGACGCGATTCTGGCCATCTATGTTTGGAACGATAAGAGGCACTTCTGGCTCTACTGCCTGGTGGCGGCGGCGGGATCGGCGATCGGGGGCCTGTTGCCGTACTGGCTGGGGCGAGCGGGCGGCGAGCTTTTCCTGCTGAAGCGCGTGGACCGCGCAAAATTCGAGAAAATGCGTGACCGCTTCCAGCGGCAGGAGTTCCTGGCGGTCATGATTCCGTCGATGATGCCACCACCGGCGCCGTGGAAGATGTTCATCTTCGCATCAGGCGTCTTCGAGATGCGCCTGCCGGACTTTCTGGCGGCCGTGTTTGTGGGGCGAATGTTGCGCTGGCTTGTGCTGTCTCTGCTGGTGCTGAAGCTGGGGCCAAGTGCGGTTGACCTGGTGGCACGCCACGCTGTGCCTATGGTGTTGATTGTCGGTGCGCTGGCGGTGGCTGGATTTGCGGTGTGGTGGCGTCGGAAGAAGCGCAGCGGGAAACTGATGGAAGGATGACGGAACCAGCTGCGCAGCGGACCTGCGGTCCAATCGAACTTATCTACAGGCTGATATCGGCGCGAGCGCTTTCAAAGGCGTCGACGAACTCGCGATAGCGGCGGGCCATTTCATTGACAGCGGCCTGTCGTGAAATCTTCTGGTCGCGCAGATCAACAAGCGGCTGCCAGAAATCGGTTCGGCCGACCGCGAATCCAATGAAGCCTGGAACGCTGGCCGCCGTGGTCAACCATTCCAGGACTTTTTGATCGTCTTCGCCGCGGCCAAGAATGATGCAGCCGACTGAGGTTCGTCCGCCGGCTTTCGCGGTCGCGACGATCGTTTCGCAGTCTTCGCGGCGATCCAGTCCTTCAATCTTCCACACATCCGGCTCAATTCCGGCGTTCTGCAATTCCTGAATGGTCCGGACCATGAGCGCGGGGCGAACGTCGCGATCGTAGGCCTTCTTATCGCCGTTGACCTTATCAAGCTGAGCTTTTTCGGCAGGCACCAAAAGCTCAAACATGAACAGGCTGCGATTCGCATTCTGCAGATAATCTGAAAGCCGCTTGAGGCGGCCTGCCTGGCGGCGGTTCAACTCGGCATCGCCCTCGGGGTTGTAGCGGACGAGTACCTTGCAGAAGGTGGGGTGAATGGATTCGATGTGCGCGGCGAACTCGTCGCCATACTCAAAGTCGAACTCTTCCTGGCCGCTTTTTTCAGCCGGACACGCGAAGGTGAAACCTTTCGCCGCGGCGTTTCGCAGGATGGCGGCGCCAAACTGCTCGTCAACAAGAATTCCAGCTTTCTCTTTCGGCACGCCACCGGCGACAGCCTGCTGAAAGCCGTCGTAAATCACGTGCTTGGCAGAGGCGATCTGCGCGGTTTGTCCGGCATCGAGCGCGCCCTTCCAGCCGAACATGCCCGTCTCAAACGAGCCGCGATGATCAAAGGGAAGGATGTAGAGCGGCTTCTGGTAGCCACGAGGTTTCATAATCGTCCATGAGATGTTGTTCGATCAGACGATCAACTTACTCGGATCGGGCTAAATGGGTAAAACTCTGGCGCGCTGCGTTTCGCCCAGTTCTTGCTGCGCGAAGTTCTCAATTCAATCCTGCTATTTGTTGATCAAAGCTTCCTGGCGGGCTTCCTGGGCGCGGCCTTCATTCATCCGCCGCACAAGCGCGGGAACGCCCAGTGCGACGCCAAGAACGATCGCGGTCGCGGCGAGGTCGTTGCCATAAAACGGCAAGCCTGCTACGTAGCACGCTCCCAGTCCCTCGAAAGTGCGCGGATAGGTGACGAAGCCGCTGACCCAGACGCCGAAGTTGGAGACGAGGAAGAATCCGGTCGGCCCAATCAGAGTGGCTGCGAGGCCGCGCGCAAAGGTGGTTTTCTGGCGAAGAAGAATGGTGCCGAGCACCATGGCCGCCACATACCAGGTCCAGGTGATTCCATAGCTCTGCCAGTGGAAGGCCGAGTGGTAGGTGTAGGTGGTTAAGCAATAATCACTTAGCATAAACACGGCCAAGGGAGCCAGCATCTCGCGCCACGACCGGCGGGCGCCAAAGTAAATCAGCGAACCGGTGACGGCCGTGAAGTTCAAGAGCGGCAAATGGCCCGCGACCAGGTAGCGGGAAAACACACCAAGCAACACCAGCAAGTAAGCAACCATGACCACCTCATTGGAATGGGCCGAAGGGTCTCAGCCTGAAACGGAGATCCCAAGAATCAGGGGACTGCATCTATTCTGCGGTCCAAGGGCGGCGCGGTCAACCGCAAGTGTTCCACAAGGTGGAAAGAATTTTGCATGTGAACAAATTTTCTACCGTTCTTCGCGGCCGTTCATGGCCTCGCCAGCTTCCTCCCACCCCACGGACGAAGACCTGTCCGCGGGGGCCCCGGTGTCATGACCGTCGACGATATAAACCCAGCCAGTGAGCGGCGAGCGGGCGGACGCGCTCATCGATGCACCGCGGGTACCGAGGAAGGGATAGTCGAAGCGGAGATCGGAGAACTCGACGGTCGTCCATGTACGGTTGGGCGACAACTGCGGGGGGTCCATGCCGGGAGCCGGCTCCTGGCCCACGTCGCGGACCACGGCCCACGTCCCCCAATCCAGATACACCTGGCCCAGCGATGTGCGCTTAGCGGCTTCGACTGCCTGTGTATCGGCCGGTTTGTAGAACACATCGCGCTGAGAGTCGCTTTCGATGTTGTCCGACCAGGTGTTGATCTCGGCGGTCTGGTAAAAGTCCGGCGTCTCGAGGATCGCGTGCCAGCGGAAGGGATTCACGGGATACGGCTCGGCGGCAGTGCGATTTGCAGGCTCGGAGGCGATGTTAGTGTTGCCGAGCATGGCCAGCGCCTGTGCGTGCTCAGCCCAGCGAACGCAGCCCAGAACCAACATTCCAGCGAGAGCGAAGATGGCCCAGCCCTGACCGCGGAATTGCATGCGGCGCGCGCCGATCTCGCGATCGGCAAGACCGAGCAACCAGGGAATGACGAACGCCAGAAAGAAAATGCCATAGAGAATCGGCTCGACGATGAACATGAAGCTGCCGGCATACCAGTGAGCATTGAGTGGGAAAAACGGACGCACGCCGTAGTTGTTGGTCCAGTCGAGCAGGATGTGGCTAAGCGCGGCGATGCAGGCGGTGAGATAGAGCCAGCCCCAATGCACCGTGGGCGGCGCCGAGGGCGCTTTTGGGTTTTGGATAAGAGCGTCGTCAGAAGAGGCGGGCGCGTCGCGGCGGTTTCGGCGTTTCTCGCGCCAAAGATGCCAGAGCGCGACCGCGCCGACAACGGCTCCCGCGACCACAGGGACGGCCCAGAAGGTGTGAGTGATGCCGCGATGGTGCTTGAGCTCGTCGACCGGGCCACGGAGGCCCCAGAGTATGTCGACGTCGGCGGCCTCGGCGGCCAGAACGGCCGCAAGCGTGGCGTAGGCCGTCTTTCGGTTGAATCCGGCGCGGCTCAAACACGCGCCGGTAAGGAAATGAGTGACTGGCTCCATGAATATTTGGGCTCCGTTACGCCCATTCGCCCTTGCGCATCAGCGGCTCGGCAACGCCCGATGCGGTGATGCCGTCAATGTCGAGTTCGGCCGAGCCGATCATCCAGTCGACGTGAATGAGGCTGGTGTTGGCGCCTCGCGCCGCGAGTTCCTCGGGCGAGAGCTTGTCTCCGTTCATGAGGCACGATGAATACGACTGGCCAAGCGCGATGTGCGAGGCGGCATTCTCATCGTAAAGCGTGTGGAAGAAGACAAGGCCGCTCTGCGCGATGGGAGACGAGTGGGGAACGAGCGCCACTTCGCCCAGGCGGCGCGCGCCGTCGTCGGTGTCGATGAGTTTTTCGAGGACTTCCTGGCCTCGCGTGGCGTGGGCATCCACGATGCGGCCGTGCTCAAAGCGGACCTGAATGCCTTCGATCATGGTGCCCAGATGCGATAGCGGCTTGCTGGCGGTGACGATGCCGTCGGCGCGGTCCTTGTGCGGCGTGGTGAAGACTTCTTCCGTAGGCATGTTGGGGATGCAGTAGTTGCCGTTACCCGCGGTGGTGCCACCACCGAGCCACTCGTGATCATCGGCGAGGCCGAGACGAAAATCGATGCCGGGGCCGCGATACTGGAGCGCCGAATAGCGCTTCTCGTTAAGAAACGCAGAACGCTTGTGCAGGTCCGCGTCGTGGGCCTTCCACGCGCTGACGGGGTCGGGCGAATTGATGCGCGTGGTGAAAAAGATCGCGTCCCAAAGCTTGGCCATCGCTTCATCGGGAGGATCGTTGGGGAACATGGCGGCGGCCCAGGCGGGAGTGGCGGCGCCAACAATGGTCCAGTTGATTTCGTGGCGCGTGATGAGCTCGAGCGCGCCGCGATAGGCCTGCGAGAGTGCGCGATTGGCGCGGCCTACCTTCTCGGGATCCTCGTTCGAAAGCAGACTGGGATTGGCTCCGGCGACGGCGAGACGCGCGGATCCGCTCTTGAAGGCTTCGGCCATGCCGTCGTAGAGCCACTTGGCAGCGCGGTCGAAGCTCGCGTCGGGGGCGTAGTGATAGCGCAACAAGGTGGACTCATCGTCCGAGAGCAACGTAGTGACGAGTGACGCGCCGGCGCGATAAGCCTGCTGAGTGATGCGGCGCGCCAGAGGAAGAGTGTCAACGGACGCGGTCATCACCAGTTCTTGTCCGGGCTTGAGGCCGAGGCCGACGTTCACGGCAACGGAAGCGAGTTGATCGAGATTTTCAGCGTGTGTGCGGGCTTGAGGGGAAACTGCGGTGGTCGTCATTGCTTGTCGATTCTCCAGGATTCCATTCGCAGCGGCCGCTAGAGATTCTCCGGCCGCGAGGCGGAGGGCTTGTGGTTCTCATTCTAGAGCCTGCTCGCCGCCGCCGTTCAATTCACCTACAATGGATGCTTGGCTTTTGAGGGGCCGTTATGGTCATGATGCAATCCTTCATGAATCATGGGAAAAGGAAAGTTTCAGGAACAACCATCGTTCTTCTGCTGGGATTCGGCGCAGCGGGAGTTTGCGGCGCGCAGACAAAAAGCACAACCGGCAATTTCGGGCCGAGCAATCCGTTTTACGCGACCAGCACGCTGCCTTTTCAGACAACGCCGTTCAACAAGATCAAGGACAGCGACTACCAGGCGGCGATTGACGCTGGAATGGCGCAACAGCTCAAGGAAGTTGATGCCATCGCCAACAACCCCACGGCGCCGACGTTTGAAAACACGCTCGTGGCGTTGGAGCGGTCGGGTCAGCTCTATGACCGCGCATGGTTGGCATTCAACCTGGTGAGCCAGGCGAACACCGATCCGGAACTCGAGAAGATTCAGGACTACGAAGCGCCGCGCACCGCCGCTCTGGCTGACGCGATTGATCTGAACCCCAAACTCTTTGCGCGAATTAAGACAATTTACGACCAGCGCGGATCGCTCGGGCTCGATGCGGAATCGCTGCGGCTGGTGGAATACCAGTACCAGGAGTTTGTGAAAGCGGGCGCGAATCTGTCGGATTCGGACAAAGAGAAACTGAAAAAGCTCGACGAGGAAGAATCGACTCTCGAAAACACTTTCATGACCAAGCTGCTAGCCGCCGGGGCTGCGGGCGCGTATTCGACCCAGGACCGCAGCGCACTGGGCGGGCTGAGCGAAGGGCAGATCGCCGCTGCAGCGGAAGAGGCGAAAGCTCATAAACAGCAGGGCTGGATTCTGCCGCTGCAAAACACCACGCAGCAGCCCGATCTGGCCTTCCTGAAAGAACGCGCCACGCGGCAGGCGATTTTCGAGAACTCCTGGAACCGGGCCGAACGCGGAGACGCGAACGACACGCGCGCAACGCTGGCGCGGCTGGCGCAATTGCGCGCGCAAAAGGCCGCGCTGCTGGGCTACCCAAATTATGCGGCGTGGACTTTAACCGACCAGATGGCCAAGACGCCGGAAGCAGCGATTCATTTTCTTGACGCACTGGTTCCGGCCGCGACCGCCAAAGCTGCGACCGAGGCAAAAGATATCCAGGATCTGATCGACTCCCAAGGCGGAGGGTTCACGCTGGAACCGTGGGACTGGGAGTTCTATGCCGAACAGGTGCGCAAGGCGAAATACGACTACGACCAGTCGCAGGTAAAGCCGTACTTCGAGCTGAACAACGTTTTGGAGAAGGGCGTGTTCTTCGCAGCGCACGAGCTGTACGGGCTCACCTTCAAGGAGCGCAAGGACCTTCCGGTTTGGCAGCCTGACGTGCGTGTGTTCGAGGTTTACGATGCCGACGGCAAGCCGCTCGCGCTGTGGTACTGCGACTACTTCAAACGAGACAACAAAAATGGCGGGGCGTGGGAAGACTCGCTGGTGGAGCAGTCGAAACTGCTGGGAACGCTGCCCGTGGTGTATAACGTCGCGAACTTCGAGAAGCCTGCTCCGGGGCA
>Ga0326728_10005438_pt1 | contig 35734 bp, 30 predicted proteins | sample MB3enrmetagenome_FD_207602 | JGI IMG/M metagenome (GOLD analysis project Ga0326728, IMG submission 207602) | Lab enriched peat soil microbial communities from McLean, Ithaca, NY, United States - MB31MN | ecosystem: Environmental > Terrestrial > Soil > Wetlands > Peat | place: USA: New York...
TTCTCGAAATTCTTCGCGCAGTCAACAGGAGAACCGTGCCCGGCCATCCACTGTTGTTCCTCATCCGCATCGTGCCAGCCTCAACAAGCTCGCTGTTACCGTAAGAATCCTGATTCAATCCCGGCTGGCTGCTCATCCAGTTCCTACCGGAAATACATTTTCGCGTCCGGATGGTATTTTGGCGATCCACGCCATGCCCTTGGACGCGATCGAGGGCGAAATGATCCTCTCGGAGTTGGCCGGGCAGGTGGAAAAGCCAGCTTCCGGAGGGCGCGATCAGCGTCTTTGGCGGTGAGGCCAAGGCGGAAAGCACAGCAACGGCAATCGATCTGAACTCCCCCCATACCAAGATCGGCGAGTCTACTTCGCAGCCTGGTCGGGCTGGGCGACGCGTTTGATCTCCGCAGGCAGGTCTCCGAGCACGGGTTCTCCGGCGGCCAGCGTGGTATCCACGTAGAGCGCCGAGCCGATGATGAGCGGCAGCGGCTTGGCACCCTCAGAGACCAGTTGCGCCTTGGCATTGGTGATAGCCAGATAGACCGTGGGCGGGGTGGGCGGGGCCGGGGCTGCTCCTGTTTCCTGTGCTGCGCCTGTGGACTGCGCTGCTCCCGTTGCCGGAGCGGCGGCTGGGCCCGCGTAATTGATTGCGAAGGCGCCGGTGCTGTCGGTGAATTGAAAGCCGTAGGCGCTCTGGTAGTTTTTCTGCGCATCGGTGAGAAAGACGCAGTAGCCGCTGAGCGGCTGGGAGGTGGAGTCGTAGACGTGGCCCCAGACGGCCCATCCCGTGCTGCTTACCACCGGAGCGGTCTCCGCAGTCTGCTGCTTGACCACCAGCAGGCGCGCCACAATCGCTTGGGTCGCGGTGACGGCGGCCTGGGCGGTGACCACCTGCTTGGCGTCGGCACCGTACTCCGCGATCAGGCTGTTGACGGTGCGCGTCAGTTGCGTGATGCGTGCCTGGTGCACCAGGCTCAGGTTATCCAGGCGGCTGGCCGAGAGGCTGTCGGCAGCCGTCAGCCCGGCAATGAGGCCGGTTTCCACTTCGGAGTCGGCGACCTCCGGCGTCAGGCCGGTTAGAACGGTGGTTGACGTGCTCATGATCTTGTTTCTCCCTTCTCACTGAGGCGGCGAATCTGCTTGGATGATGGACTGGTTTAGCCGACTACTTTGACGCGGTCCCCGTCGCAATAGTAGCGCCACAAAATCACGTTCGGGAAGTCCACGCGGCGGATCGCCGGAGCCTCGATCTTCAGGCAGTAAGAGGCGATGTTCTGCGAGGTGATGTTGGCTCGTCCGACCGTCGCCGCCGAGTGGAGCACTGGATAATCACGGCACTCCTGGAATCGGTTGTTGCCGGCGATGACGGTCTGCCCCATCACCATGCCGTCGAAGAGGGCGGTAACCGGCGGCCCGTCGAGCCACAGCAGGTTGCTGTTGAACAGCACATCGTCGAGGCTCATGATCGAGACCGAAGCCAGGCCGCGCACGCCGCTCATCAGCGCCTCCAGTTGGCAGGTGTTGTTGGCGAACAGCACGGCGCCGCAACTGGCGTTGGCCAGGTTCCGCGCCACGTCGAAGCCGTCGTCCGAGTCCAGCGAGGCCTCCATGGCGGCAAAGCCATTGCCCTGATCGACGTCTTCGATGGCCAACCCGAGATTGATGATCGAAATCAGCAGCGGGTCTTTGTATTTGCTCGACTCCTTGCTCGGTGCCTTGAAGGTCAGGTCGTACTCGCGAATCGACTTGTCGCCCAGCGGCCCGCCGCTGCTGAGGTGGTTGCCAAGAATCGAGAATGGCCCGTAACCGAAGGCCTTCAGCGCCAGTCCGACGGCCACGCGCACCACGTTTTCCTGCAAGCGCAGCGCCGGCAGGCCGGGCTCGTAGAGCGGCTTTTCGCGGAACCGCACGTCGTCGCCGAAGTCCTCCTCATCGATCCGGAGTTCGCCCTCCGAGTTGGTCCACGCCGAGCCTTCCAGCGCGGGCGGCGTGACCATGTAGAGCTGGATGCCCACGCGCGTGTCGGAGGTCTCGGCCACGCGAGCGAGCGTCTCGTCCGACCAGTCGCGCGTCTCGCGAATCTGGTTGCGGCTGATCTCCACCACCTCGGCGTGCAGCACGAAGATCCCGCAGACGCCGGCACCCGGCGTAACCCCGAAGTCGGTGATGATGTTGTCGCGGATTGTCAGGTTGGCCACGTCGGCCAGGCTGATGGCGCCGTACCCGTAGCCCGAGGAACTGGTATCGATATCGATCATCAGTCGCAGCATGGTGCGTACGATCATGTTGGCCGTGATGCTCAGGTTCTCGATGGAGATGATCTCCAGCGTCTCGAGCAGGTTCCAGAACCCAACCACGCCGATGCCCGCCGTGCCCATCTGGTGAATGAGGTTGCGGTCGATATTCACGTTGCGCAGAGGGCCGCCGGCCCCGATCTTAGTGGTGGTCGAGCCGCTGCCGGTGCTGCCGGGAATCTGCGTCGTGCCGCCGCTGGAGCACATCTGCTCCGGCTCCCAGCGCACGCCGGTCAGCTTGCGGGTGTCCGCGCCCGTCTTGTCGAGGATGATGAAGTTGCCCAGCGTGATGCCGTTGCCGGCGCCGCCCACGATCTCATTCTCGACGATGAAGACGTTCTTCGACGGGCCCGCGACGTGGATGCCGCCGGGCGCCTTCTGCGCCAGCTTGGTCAGGGTGGAGAGCGTGATCTCGCCCGTCTTGGCGGATTTCGCGGCCGCCTTTTGCGCGGTCTTCAAGAGGAGCTTTTCCGCCTTCTGCAGCTTTGCATAGCCTGCCTTGGTGAAAGAACTCTCCTTCGCACCCTCCAACGGCAGGGCATTCACCGGAGCCGCTGGCGTGGGAATAAATTCGGTTGCCGTGCCCAGCCCAACCCAGTTGTGCTCGAAGAGCATATCCTCGCCGCTCAGGTAGACCGCGGCCCATTCAGACGCCACATCCTTCATATAGATGCGGTTATCGGCGATCTTCAGCTCGTCCACGCTGACCGCGACGATCGCCGGCAGCGTGGATGCTGCGAGGATCAGTTTTTCGAGCAGCACGTCGGTATCGCCCTTGCCCTCCTCGATGAAGACGATCTCCGTTCCTGCTCGACCAGCTTCGCGCGGCGCGCCCTTTTTGCTCGCCGTGGAGCGGTCCAGCAGAATGCCGATCTGCCCTTTGTCCGCGCTGATGGAGAACGAACGCAGCTCGATATTCTCGCAGTCGACGATGGTGAAGACCGCCGGCAGGCCGCTCTCGGCGGGAGAGGCCGGCGCCGCGCCGCTGCTGGAGCCGGACGAACTCGCGCCCGGATCGAGCGACGCGGAGAAAACGTGCGTCTGCCAGCCGCAGCCGCGGATGACCACGTTGCGCCTGCCGCTGAGCACGACGTTTTCGTAGTAGTCGCCGGGCAGGATCGAGATCTCGCCGCCGCTGTCGGGCAGCGCCTGAATGGCCGCGGCGATGGTGCTGTAAGTACCGCCCACGCCCACGCTCGCTGTGGTGCAGCAGCCGCACTCGCCGGTGTCGGAGCTGGCCCACAGCGTGCGGCAGTCCACGGCGCCCGTGACGGCGCCGGAAGAGGAAACGGTTGCGATGGCCAACTGCGCATAGTGGTGGTGCTGGCCCCGCGGCGGTGCGTCGGTCAGCGGATCGAAGGTGCCCGTCGCCGCCCGCGCGCAGAAGTTCCAGTAGTCCATCGCCAGGTAGCTGCCGGTCGAGGGAGCCAGGTTGAAGCTGACCGCGATGCCGTTCTCCAGAATCAGTTCGGTGCCGTCGGTGGGCACGGGAATTCCGTAGAAGCCCTGATCCAGCGGCCCCGTTTCCACGCTGTCCAGGTCGGTGTAGGGCTTGTTGGCGCTGGTCTCGACCGTGCCCGCCTGGTCCCAGCGGATCAGCCGCGTGTACGTATTGCTGCCCAGCGTTATGCTGGTCTCGGTGGTCAGCGTGATGGTCAGATTGGCCGCCGTGACGCTGTCGATCTTGTAGAGCGTGCCCGGCTGGCACAGGTCGTCGTTGGTCTGGTTGGTGATCTCCACCCAGTTGCCCGCTGAGAAGCCCAGCACCTGATCGCGGCCCAAGCTGGTGACGGTCAGCACGCTGGCCGCACCGCCGGCCGTGTTCGTTCCCAGGTTGATGGCGGTGATCGTGGTCTGCACCGAGGCGTTCTCACGCGACCACTTGAACGTTGCGCCCGCGCCGCTCGCGCTCCCTGGGTTGTGAATCTCCACGCGGTAGAACTGATTTTCGACGCCCGTGTAACCGCTGCCGGTGGTCAGGCAGCACGGTCCCGAGGGAGGGCTCGAGGCCGGCATGTTCGACAACTGTCCTGCCGAAACCGGCCACTGCGGCGCCGCGCTGGCGCAGGTGGCGCCCGTGGCGACCCCCATCGTGCTCACGCGCCACTGCGTCTTCAGCCGTCCGCTGGTGTCGACGCCAATCGCCGCATCGATCAGATTGGAGTCTTCGATGAAGGTGATGGGCTGCTTCCACACGTCGAGGTAGACCAGATAGTCGCCCGCCGTGGTGGGAAACGCCTCGGCCATCATGTAGGGCTGGCTCTCGTAGGCCACCGGGGCGGCATCGCTGGCCGGCGGCGGCTGCGGCGAACCGGAAAGCTCGGCCAACGACGGGTCCCAACTGGCGTTGGCCAGCAGGCCGTGGTTCTCCACCAGAATCCCATCGACGTACATACGCCCCCGCCCGATGGTCACCGAGCCGCCGCTGGCCGTGCTCGGCACGATCTGAAAGGCGTAGGGCGTGGTGGCGGGATAGACGGCCTGGCCCATAGTGTCCAGCGTGCCGGCCTGGATGCGCCGCGCCAGTTCGGCGAGCCACTCATTCCAGTCCGCGTCCGTCTGCACGCGCCCCTGCTCCATCACCACCCCGGAGTAGTCGTTCCACGGATTGAAGGTAATACGGCTGTTGTCGAAGCTCACGGCAGTCTCCTCATCGTGCTAGTCTTCTTACTCGTTGCCTGGCCCGTTGCTGTCCTTGCGCGTTGCCAAACTCAACTGTTGTAGATCAAGCCCGCGCTCAAGCCCACGGGCAGATACTCCTGCAAGCGAATCGCCAAATCGCTCTCGCGCAGCGGCGCCAGCACGAAGTGAAAACCGCCCATCTCTCCGCCGTCGTCGGCGCCGCGGCGGATGCTGCCGCTGGTGCACGCCCACAACTTGGCGTAGGCCGGCTGGCCGAACTGGGTGGTGGCAAAGACCGGCTGCGCCGAGGCCAGCGCCTGCTCCACGCACTCGAAGCGCCGCGGCGTTACGGCGTTGTAAGGCAGGAAGCTGAAGCGCACGCAGCCCGTCTGCAGCCGGTCGGCGACCAGACCCGAGACCCAGGAATCGCCCGCGGCCAGCGCGGCCCAGACAATGCTGTCAGAGATCAGCGTCAGCACCTCCGCGTGCACCTTGCCGATCGCCGTGCAGCCCACCAGAGTGAGCGGCGCGCCACCGCTCTGGCCATCGAGCGCGGCATAGGCTACGAGCGTTGTGCCCGTGGCATCGACGATGCAGTCGGTCAGGTTGACGGTCACCATCGACGCGGCCCAGATCGGGCCCATGATCGAAAGCGAGCCGAGAATCTCGACCCCGGCCGGCTCGGCGATCAGCGTCGGCTGGCCTGGCTGCGCGGCCGTGTAGGTGCCATCGCCGGTCGGCTGCAATGCCCAGCCCGGCACCAGCGTGCAGTTGGTCAGTTGCAGCGTGCCCAGCAGGTTGGTGGTGGTGTCGGGCCGCGTAGCCGGAACGTGCAGCAGGCCCATTGGCGTGGAGCCGCTGGGCGTCATGCCCGCACCCGCGGCAAAGACGATGCCGTTGACGATCACCGTGCTCGACGAATCGCCGCTGAACAGCAGTTCGCCGTCCAGCAGCACCGTCGGCCGCGCGCCGTCCTGAGCGCGGAACTCGAGCGTGCTCCCCTTCGGCAGATCGATCTGCTGAGGTCCGCTGGTGGTTACCTGAATCGTCGCGCTGCCGGTGACCTCCAGGGCCGCCGAGCCCAGCGTGGCCAACTGCAGCGCCACGAATTGCAGCGCCGTTGGAATATCGCTGTAGCGCACCGGCGAATGGACGTCGGGGAAGTAGAATATCTCCTCCTGTTTGGTCACCACGAAGCTGTCTTCGCGCTCATACTCGCCCCCGCCCATCTCCGCGTTGAAGCCGTAGCAGTAAGAAACGGTCAAGGCCGGCTGCGGCGTGCTGGCGGGCAGCGGCGGCATCGCGATGCGCCCCAGCTGGGGGTCGATCGACGCCGCATAGGGGCTGCCCAGCGCCGGCACGTTGTTCCACGAGCCGTCCGGGCCAGACAGATTCGCCACCTGAATCTGATACGGATTCAGCAATTGCGGCGTGGTGCTTCCCGCGGGCGTCACATAGAGCGCCAGGCTCCCGCCCTCCCTGTAGTAATTCGAGCCCACGCCCTGCTGTATGTCCGCGCACAACACCAGCCGCGATAGCAGGTCGGGCACGTTGGCCGGCGTGGCCGCCTGCTCGATCCGCTCGCCCTGCGAGGCGGCCAGATGATAGAGCGGCATATCCACGCCCAGCGAGCTCAAGCGGTAGCAGGCCGCGCCGTTGGTCGAGGCCGCCGCCGTCGGCGTTCCAAGCGTGATGGTCTGCGCGCCCAGCGACCACAGATAGATGCCGATGTTTAGAATGTCCGGCCGCGGCAACCCCGGCTGGGCGGGCGCGCGTACATCCACGCGCCGCGGCAGCGTGCTGAAGCCCGAGTCCTCATAGTAGAGCGGTTGCCAGCCGCGCACGTTGGGCGCGTAGTGGCTATGCAGCCGCACATGCTTCACGTACTGCGTAACGCCCAGCAGCTTGAAGTATTCCACTGCGTGCGCTCCCCAGCCGGTGACGTCGCGAGCCAGTTGCTCCAGCACCAGCACGGTGCCCTTGCGCCGCCGCAGAGAGATGGTCTCGGCGACCTCGGAGCGCGGGTCATCGACCGTCGGGGTAATGCCGTTGATCGATTGATAGCCGATCAGATCGCCGATGTAGGGGATCACCCACGGCGCGCAGGTCTCGATGAACTGATCGTCGTAGAGTTGGTCCAGGTCCTCGGCCATCACCGCCAACTGCTCGTCGATGACCATCAGCAGCGACTCGAGCGGCCCGCGCTGCGACTTGGCCACCAGTGCCGCAAGCTCGGCCTGCTGGTCGGGCGAGGGCGACGTGAGCGACTGCAGCGTCGCCAGCTCGATCTGCTCGGCGGCCGTCAGCAGCGTCTGGCTCGCGGCGATCTGCGCGTCGCGCAGGCGATAGACCGCTGGCACCAGGTTGAAGAGGCTGAAGCTCATTGCATCACCTCCAGAACGACCGCCGACGGGTCGGGATCGAGCACCAGGATCTCGGCCGGCAGCGGCGGCGCGCTGGCGCTGGCCGTGGGCACATAGGGGCAGATGCGCGCCGGACCCGCCGATGGCCGCGGCACCGTCACCTTCTGCGCAATCCAGTTGTTCCACGCGGAGACGGAGATGGCCGTGCTCCCGATATCGCCCGCCGCGCTGGTCGCCACCACATTCAGTTGCGTTACGTTCACCGCGATCACTCCCGCCACGCCCTGGATCAGCGTCGCGACTTCGTCGGCCGAGACGCCCTGGCCGAAGTCGCGCGAGGCAAAGCTGTAATTGCCCAGCAGCGCCGCCGTCACCGCATTGTTGACCGCCGTCACGTCATAGGCCGGATCGTAGGCGATGGCCGCGGTCACATTGAAGATGGTCTCGTAGAAGCTCTGCACGTTGACGGCAATCTGTGGATTGCCGTAAGCCAGCAGCGCATTGGTCAGGTTGATCTGCGTCTGGGTGTTGGCCACAGAAGCGCCGCTCACGCCGGCCACGGTGACGAAGACGCCGCGGCTGGAGCCGTTGGGAACCCACAGCGCGCTGGCCTTGGAGATGCCCGCGAAGGTCACCGCGAAGTTCTGGTAATCGGTGATGGAGACGGCGCGGCCCAGCGTCAGCACACTGAGCGGCGCGTTGGCGCGGATATCGTCGACCGACTGCGGGTCCTGGCCGCCGGTCGCGGGCATCGGATTGGTGACGCCGCTGACCCCGACCGGCCGGTCCACCAGCGTGGTGATCGAACCCGCCGCCACGTTCCCTGCCGAGCCGATGCCGACGCGATAGTTGGCCATAATGTTGTTTTGCCCGGTGGGCACGGTCGCTCCTTCGACGCCATCTCCGAACTGCACCACGGCATTGCCGCTCGATTGATTGATGGCGGCGTAGACCTGCGCGTTGGGAGCCTGCCCATAGAGCGTCGGCACCAGTTGCCACGCGGCGCCGCTCACCGTCACCTCCAGCGAGCTCACGCTGCCGCTGGGCGTGGCGGCCTGCGTGTAGGTCAGCGGCGACTGCTTCAGCGTGAACGCCTGGTTGGGAGTGGCTGCCGCTCCGCTGCCCAGCAGTTCGGTCACCGAGCCGCCGCCCGTCGCCGGGCCTACGTTCGCATTCACCGTCGTCACGGTGCGGTCGTAGCAGTTCACCAGCGGCTGGGTGAGCACGATGCGCGTATGCGCGAAGGGCGTTGGGATCAACTGCAGGTTGGCCACCAGCGCGAACTCCTGCACCACTGGAGCGCTGCTTGGCGCGGTGGTCAGCGTGAACTGCTCCAGTTGCGCCTTGACCGTGCCCGAGCGTCCGCTGGAGTCGGCCACCACCAGCTTCAGCTTCGCGGCGTGATGCGACCACGACGGGATGGTTCCATTCTTTTCCAGCGCCTTGGGCGGCTGCAGCAGGGTGAGCGTGTCGCCCTGCGCGACGGGTATCTTCGCCGTGCCGTCGTCCGGTATGAATTCGAGCCCGTTTACCCCGGTGTTGACCACGATCTGCTGGCTCTTGCCGGTAATGGCCACGGCGGTCACCCCGACCAGGTCCTGCCGCACCACTTCGAGATCGAGAAAGGTTCCGTAGAGCGGATGATCGAGTGGCTGCTCCGCTGCCGGTAGCGCCTCGCTCTGCGCCAGCGCCGAGCTGATGCGCATGTTTCCGTAGTAGCTGCCCAGGCTGGCGCTCACCGCGGCCTGGCTGGCGCTGGTGGAGACCGCCTGCGCACGTGTGATCTTCCCGCTCATCCCGTAGTCCGAGCGCGTCGTCGAGGTCACCGACTGAATCTGAAAGAGCGCGACTTCGCCAGCCGGGGTGCGCGATGCGTCGCCGTCCTGCGAGATCAGCGCGATCCAGCCGCCCGGCACCACCTTCGTATAGACCGTGTCCAGGTCGATCAGGCAACTGCTGGTCAGCGGCGCGCTTATCTGACCGAACTTCCACTCGTAGGGCCCGGTTGTCCCTCCCGACAGCAGAGAAGAAAGCGCGCTGATCGCGCTCGTGCTCAGCATCGACGGGTTCATCGCGTTGTAGCCGAACAGCGCGGCCTTCTGGCGCAGCGCATAGAAAATGGGATTCTTCTTCGCCGGCTTGGTCCATTTGGAGCCGAGCGGCTCGACCCAGGTGATCAGCGTGCGCTGGTTCACCGTGTCCGGCGTCACCGTGTTCACGATGCGCACATCCCACTGCATACTGGTGGGATCGCTTAGCCGCTCGTCGCCGACAATCAGAAAGGCATCGCCCGGATTCAACTGCGTCGAGGTTCCCGCCAGGTAGACGCTGAGGCGCTCCTCGTCCGGAACCCATGGCACGCCGGTCTGCACCGGCAGCGCGTTCCAGTCCGGCTTGGCCAGGATCGCCGCCGAGGTCTCAAAGTACTGCGCTGTCTGTCCCTGCGCGGGAACGCTCTGCACCGTCGAGCCCAGCGGAATGGTGATCGCCGTGGTGTTCAAGTTGGTGGGCAGTCCCGGCGCCGTCGAGAGCGTGAACGCCAGATAGGTCGACGCCGAGACCCCAGGCGACGGCTGATAGCCGATCAGCGCGCTCAGTTGGGTAAGCGAGTAGAGCTGCGTCGCCGTGCGCAGATAGCTCTCGTTGGCCAGCCGTTCCTGATAGAAGGTGAGAATGTCCAGCGCCACGGCGCTCGCGTCCAGCAGGGCGATGCTGTAGTCGTCATCGTCGCGCGTCTTGAGAGCCTGCAGCGCCGGATAGTCCGAGCTCGAAAGCCGCGCCAGCATCGACTCCTTGAACGTCGCCCAGGTGCCGGTGCGATAGGCGATCGCCGGAAGTCCGGGGGCGTTGCTTTCGCCCTGCGGCGTTTGCACGCTGGTGCCCGAGCAGCAGCCGCATGTGCAGTTCTGGTCGTTTCCGCAGCAACTCATGCGCTCACCTTCCTCCCTGCATGCAGAGCGTCAACTGCCCATGATCCGGCAGACTGGGATCGTTGGCCATGCGCGCCACCTGAAAGGCGCCCATGGGAATGTAGCCCTGGTTCAAATACACGCTCGTGCTCTGCCCCTGCGGCTCGAAGACCTTGGCCTGAACCGTCTGCACGCCGGCCACCGCGCGCGCCGCCGCGTAGAGGGGGCTCAGATAGACCGTTTGTCCGAGCACGAAGTTCTGCGCCGCGAAGTAGGCCGGCGCGCCGCCCGCCAGCGTGCCGCTGCCCAGCGCCGTCAGCAGCGCCTGCTCAACGTCGCTCTGGAAGTAGCCTGGATCGACGCACACCGCCAGCTTGATCTCCAGCGAAACGTACTGCGGCGCTTCAATGTAAACGTCCTGGCCAGCCAGCCGGTAGGCGTTCACACTCTTGTAAAGGCTGCGCAGCACCGGCTTGGTGAGCGGGCCGTTGTTCAACGGCTCGGCGGTGATGAAGATCGTGTACCAGCTTCCCGTCCAGCGCGCCACGGCGGCCGCGTCCTCAATCTGCGGGTTCAGCTCGGTCACATTCACGTAGTCCTGCATGGTGATAGCGCGCTCCTGCGTCATAAACGCCTGCGGCGCGCGCCGGCAGATCTGCGCGTTGGTCTCCGGATCGATGCCCCCGCTGGCCGGCAGCGGATTGGTGCAGTTGACGATCATCGAGTCCGCCAGCGGGCCGGCCGAGACGTTCACCAGGCTGTTGGCGCCCACGTTGCCGGCCGTTCCATTGCCGATGCGATACTTGGCGGTGAAGACCGTACCCTCCGCCGGCATCATGCCGTTGGTGCCGTCGCCGAAGCGCAGGTAGGCCGTGCCGTCGGTGTCGATCTCCATCACAAACTGCCGGTCGTCGGGACCATCGGCCAGCAGGTCCGGCGCCACGGTCCAGGCCAGCGACTTGCCGTCCAGCTTACCAGAGAGCGAGATCACCGGCCCTGCGGCGCTGGCGTCGAAGTTCATCAGGTCATAGGCCGACAGACTCGGGCTGGGCTCGTCGTCAAAGCTCTCCACGGTGATCAGAGTCGACGCCGCCGAGGTCTGCGCCGTGATATTGGCCAGCGTGAGATTGTTGAACTGCTCCATGATGACCGGCAGCGTGACGCCAATGCCGGGCGGCAGGGGCGAGTACAACAGCAGCAGGTTGAAGACGTCGGGGGTGAGAATCTGCGCCTGCGCCAGCACCGCGAACAGCGGCGGCCAGTTGAGCGGGTTGGTCGCGGCTACCTCCAGGAAGGGCTGGCTGCTGGTGTCGTCCAGCGTTAGCGTTCCGCTCAGCGGCAAGTTGAACGGATTCGGCCAGTAACCCGTCGGCGGCGTGAGCGGCGGCGAGTAGGTCGCGGGCACCGTCACAAAATTCGAGGCCGCCAGAGCCGTCGCGACGTAGTTCGCGTCCGCCGGGTTGAAGGAGAGGCCGGTGTATTGTTCGAGAATGGGCGCCGCGCCCACGCCCGGCGCTCCGCCCGGTGGCGCGAAGACAATTTGCACATCGACCTCGGCGGGGTTCAAAGAGTTTTGCGCGGCGACGATGCCAAAGTACTGCGGCCAGTCGAGCGGATTGTTGGCTCCGACCAGCAGCGCCGTGAGCCCGTTGCTGTCGTTGATGCTCACCGGGCTGTTGGTGGCCAGAGAAACCGGCGTCGCCGTTGCGGGACTGCCCGCCAGTTGCAGCGGCGCCGCCTGCGTCACCGGACTCTGCGGCACCGCCGGGCGGAAACGCACCGGCAGCCCCTGGGGCGCGGTGGGGTTGCAGCGGTTCGTCGCACTGGGGGGAACGAAGAGCGATGGTCCCGGCATGGCGCCCAGGTTCAACTGCGGCATCGTCAGGCCCTGGTCGGCCAGCACCACGTTGCCCAGCACCACGCTCACGTTGCTCAGCGACACGATCTTGTTTGTCGAAGCGTCCATGTACTGTGAGGAGACGCAGACCGGAAACGGCAGCGCGTCGTCGCTCGACCACTGGATCTCGGTCACCTTCTGCGGCGTCTGTGTGGTGGTCGTGATCGGCTTTCCCATGTGATCGAAAAGAGGATCGGCCAGCGGCTTGCCCATCGCATCGTACGTGGTCACCGCAGTCAGCCGCACCGCGCAGCGATGGCGGATATCCGCATCGGCACTGAAGCCCGTCTGCGGCCCCTTCACTTCCTGGAAGATCAGCACATCGCCCACTTGCAGGTTGGGCAGCGAGTGGCGCAGCGTCGCTTCCGTGGCTCCCTGCGGCAGACAGCAACTGGTGTCGCCCCAGGTATAGAAGTGCATCGTGTTGTGCTCGCTGAACAGGTTCGCATCCTGCATCGGCTCAAAGGCCACTACGCCGGCGATCAGCGCGGCGTTCTCATTGCCTGCCGTGACCTCCAGGTTGGCCGGCATTCCCGGCGCAGTGGTGTAGAAGCGCGTAATCTTGCGATCCAGAAAAACCGCCTGGCCGCGCGGCTGGTTGACGTTCACCTGCATCCACACCCGCGCGTTGCAGCCTTCCTGGATGCGATAGTCCACCAGCAGCGCGTGCCGGCGCAGCGAGATGCGGCTGCGCGCGGTCATCAGGTAGGCCTCGGTGGTCACCGCGTCCTGCCGATAGCTGAGCTGATCGCAGGCATACGAGACCACCTCCGCCAGCATCACGCCAATATCCGCTTCGGTGGACGCATTCCACGAGGGCAGCAACTGGTTCATGCGGTCCAGCATCACCTGGCGGAAGGTGCTGTAGTCCTTGGCCAGATAGTTGATCGGCGGCGGCTCGGGCGGGGCCGGGTTGCAGTCGGGCGCAGCCGGCGCGCAGTCGAACTCCGGACCGCACTCCACTTTGAAGGAGAAGCAGATCTCCGCCAGCAGCGGGTCGAAGCTGGCCAGCGCCTCGGTGATCGCGAAGGAGTCGAGCTCGGCGGCGGCCGCATCGTTGACCAAGCGGAAGGTATAGGGAGAAAAATCGCCGTACTTGTCCAGGCGCACGATCAGGATCATGGCCGCATCGGGCTGGCTCGCCAAGGTGCTGAAGTAAGTCATCTCGGCGGGGGTGATCTGCGAGGGAACCGGCGTGGCGGGCGCAATCCACTGCGCGGTGATGCCGGTGACGCTTTCGCCTCCGGTGATCAGCACGTTTGCTGGATTCAGGTCGCTCGGCACGTCCTTCAGGCAATGCACCAGCAGCGTAAGCTGGCGCAGGCTCGCCACGGGGCTCTGGTGATCGAGCACTTCGAGGTAGTCGATCCCGTTCACCCCGGTGGCCGTCGTATTGGCCACCACCGCGGCCTTGCGATTCTCGTGGCAGCAGGAGAAGATCATCCGTTGCCTCCGTAAACATAGGTCTGCACCTGCGTGATGCCGGTGTTCAGCGGCGCGTAGGTCACCGTCACCGTCAGCGTGGAGTCCACCGCCAGGGCCACCACCGACTGCACCTTGATCATGCCGCTCAGCCACTTCTGCAGCGCGCCCTGCACTGTGAACTGCGTGGCGGCAGCCATCTCCATACTGGTCGGCGCAAAGGTCAGTTGCAGCAAGCCGCTGCCGAAGTCGGGCAGGTTGACGCGCTCGCCCGGCGAGGTGAACAGCACCTGCTCCACCAGCTGACCCACGTAATCCGCGAGCGGGTCCAGGGTGCGGCCGCGGCCATCGAACTGAAACGGAAAGTTGACGTTCATCGTCCCACCCTCTCTGCTAGGTGGCAATCACCAGCGTCTGCGCCGAGACCGGCAGCATCGGCGTGCCCGTCGGCGCGCAGATCGAGACCCCGCTCAGCAGCGCCACCGGCTGGCCGTTCGACGTCACCTGCACCGCGCCCACCGCAAACATACCGGTAACGCATGGGCCGTTCCCCACGGGAGGAACAAACGCACAGCCTGCAATCGCCCACGGCCCGGCGATGGTCGCAATCGGCATGCCCGAGACCAGTACCGTCGGGCTGGGTACGGTCAGCATCGCCATGCCCCCGTGTGCGCAGGTCAGTACCGCACCCATATGTAAAATCGGTCCCGGCATCGGAGTTCCTCCTGCTTTTCCAACACTGATTCGGCGCACTTCGCTGGCAGCCTTGGCGCCGGCTAAGGCCCCACCACCACCAGCGCGGTCTCGTTGATGGCCACAATCGGCGCGGTGATGTAAATGCCCGTCGCGTTGATCACCATCAGCGACGCGCCGGATTTGAGAATGATGCCGCCCGTCACCGGCGTCGGCGCCGAGTCGCTCAGCACGATGGTGCTCTGCAACGGCGTTTGAAGCACGATGTTGGTGCCCGGCGGAATCGCCGGCGGCGCAATCGCCAGCACCGGCGCCGAGGCCGCCGTGCCCCAGAATCCTCCCGTCCAGATGGGGTAGTCCGGGTTGCCCTGCTCGAACTCGATCCACACCTGCCCGCCCAGCGGAGGCACCACGAAAATGCCCGACTGAATGCCCGCGAAGGGAACGCAGGGCATCGCCCAACTGGATGGAATCAGGCCCAGCGCGTCCGGCACCTGAGCCATGATCCGCCCCATCTGCATGGGGTCGATGTTCTCGACCACCAGGCCGCGATACTTGCCGAAAAACCTCTTCGGTCCTGCATTCTCTGCTGCGCTCATAAGTTCACCGTATTCACTGTCGATACCAGTCCGTTGCGGGTGAGTGTGAAGTCCTGCTTGTACTCGCCCCGCTTGATCTTGTGCGTCACCTTCTTCACGTAGTAGAGGCCGTCGAAGGCCGGCCCCGCGCCCCGCAGTCCGACCAGTTGCCGCGCGCTTAGCACGCCGCCATAGCGCTCCACGTTCAGCGAGCCGTCGCAGGTCACCACCTCGGAGCTCGCCGCGCCTGCCGCCAGCCCCATCATGATGGCCTGCGGCACCGTTACCTTGGAGAGATCGTCGCGGAAAGAGACCAGGTCCGGCGGCAGCAGGTTGGTGGGAATGGGCGGAATCGCCCCCAGCGGCGGCATCAGCGGATCGATGGGCGGAATGGGGATGGGAATGCTCAGCCCGATGGCCTGCACGTAGGTGTAGACCAGCGGGATCTTGCACTTGTCCTGCTCGTAGGTGAAGTGCAGGCTCTCCACGTTGGTATAGGCGTCCATGTCTCCGCTCAGCGCCGGCTGCACCGGGCCGATCTTGATCTGCGGCCCCCAGTACGCGGTGTTGGTGCCCGCCACCGGGCCAGCCTGGATGTAGAAGACGTAGCCCACCTCGTCGGCCAACTGCCGTATGTACGCGAGATCCGTGCCCTGTTGCGCGGGAATCGAGAAGATGGGCAGCGAAATATCGAAGACGATGCTGGGAATGATGATCGGGATGATGCCAAACAGCGCGTATTTGGCTAGCATCAGCGCGATGCGCGCCTCGCGCGGGCAGGCCGGATAGGGAAATCCGCTCCACAGGGATTGGTCCATCAACGCGGTCAGGTCGCGCCCGATCAGCTTCAGCGTCCAATTCGAACCCTTGTCGCCCGGCGCGATCTGGTTGTTGGTGATCACCCCGTCGATCAGCACATTCGCCACACCGTTGACCGTCGCCACCAGAATGCAGCGCATGAACAGCAGCGGCAGGCCGCCGGTGAGCAGAAACAGGATCTGCAGCGGCGATTGCTTGTCGATCGAAAAGGTCAGCTCGAAGCCGCTCTCCCCGATATCCACGATGTGCACCTCGACCGACTCCAGCGAATCCAGCACGGAGGACGGCACCGGCACGGCGATCACCGGCCCCATCAACAGCGTGAGTTGGACGCTACTGAGCAATCGAGCCTCCCGGCACGCCCTGCGGCGTGGTAATGAACAGCGTCGAGCCCGGCGTCTCCACCAGATCCCAGGGCGCCATCGCGCCGTTGGCGTCGCACAGCAGCCAGGCCATCAGCGGATCGCCCAGGAACTTGGCCGCGATGCGGTCCAGCCGGTCGCCCTGCACCACTGTGTACTGGTTGATCGTGGCGTAATTCGGCGCGCCGGGCTGCGGCACAATGCGCCGGCCCAGATACGGGAATACCGCGCCGTCGGCGGCCGTGTACTGCTGCACCGGAAAGCCATAGTAGCGGCTGTCGGCCGGATAGGTCACCGCCGGCACCACCCCCAGGTTCAGCATCGCGTTCAATGGATAGCGCAGCATGATTAGCTCCCCAATCCCAGCGTGGTCAGCGCCGCCGACGTCGCCAACCCCGCGAGCGTCTCTTTGTTGGTCAGATAAGTAAGGAACATTCGTCCACCCGGATGGTCGAAGCCCAGGTCATCGACGCTGAGCACGCGCATGCCCAGACTCACTTTGGCGCGGATTGGGTTCAGGTTCGGATCGAAGGCCTCTTCGGTGATGCTGAACTCGGTCAGCCGCACCGGAATCACGCGGCTCGCGCTCCACACGAACAGCGTCAGCGGCTGCTCCAGCGGAATGATCTCCAGCGTGCCCGCGCTGGCCATTTGGTCGTCGGCCAGCAGCGTCTCCACGGTCGGGTTCACCAGCATCTCCAGTTGCGCCAGTTGCGGATGCAGCCCGTACTGCACGGCCAGCGGATAGAGATTGGGGAATTCGAGCTGGTCGGTGGCATCCATCTCCGCCTCCACCTTGATCGTCTCGATGGCCGGCCCTCGCAGCCGCAGCATATCCACGCGCACCCCGTCGCTGCCCCCCTGCGTGGCCTGAATCTGCAGGCTGCGCGTCAGCGAATCCGGGTTGTACTGCAGCGCGATCACGCTCAGCACCACGGAAGTATCCGGGTCCATCGTGACGATGCCTCCCTTGACCAGCCGCGGCGATAACGGTGTGCCAAACGTTGCCATCGAGCTCCCCTGCAAACGGTGAATAAAACCAAAACTGCTTGCTCACTTCTTGTAAGCGTCCAGTTGTTCGCCGGCCTGGATCTCATCCAGGGTCCAGCGCTCGCCGTTGATGCCTCCCTTGATGCCAACCGCATCGAACTTCAAGACGCGATTTGCCGCGGTGGGATCGAAGGCTACCTGTTTCGCGCGTTCCTCTGCGATGTTGGCGCGCAGCACGTTGCCCGAATTTCCGTTGGCCGACCGGTCTAACAGCTCGTAGAAGTCGATGTGGTCGTAGTACTCTCGCGGTGGTGGTGTGACCTGCAGCTCGATGATGTGGTCCACCTCCATTGGCGAACGGGCGCCCGTGGGTGTCCAATTGGGAATGCGGATAAGTTCTTCGCCTTTTTCGCCCGTCAGACCCAGAGCATGGCCTTTCTCATATATTTCCTGCGAAATGGCATGGGAGCCTCCAATGCGCAGGTTCTTGTCCCATTCGTCGCGTTGCGCTGGCGACCCGCGATCGTAGTTCGGGTCTGATTCAAGCTGGCCCAGCAAACCGCGATAGCGCGGCAGGTGAATCGCTTTCTGCCGGGGCAGATTCAGTACAAAGGGAGGCCGCGTCTTCTTTTTGTCCTTTGGATCGGGGAGCGGCTGCGGGCCCGGCTGTGGGGAGGGGACAGGAGCAGCCGACGGACCTGTGGCGATCTGCGTCCCCTTCGCCACCGTTTCGACAGCTCCAGCGGCAATCGCTCTGCCAAGCCCTGGGCCCGGCGTCGCCGGAACCCCCGGAACCACGACGGGAGCAGGCGCGGGTACCACGGGAACAGGCGCGGGCACCACAGGCGCAGGTGCCGGCGCCACGGGATCCGGGACAGCACGAAGCACGATCTTGGGAGCCTCTTCGGTCTCCGGCGCAACCGCTTCCGCCAGAGCTGTTGCCCGCCCGCCTGCGCTGCCAACGGAACCGCCCCCGCCGGCTCTGGCGGCTGCCGCAGCCCTGGTGGCGGTTGTGGCGCGCGCCGGCGTCGTGTTTCCGCCCCCCTGCAGTGCTCTCAGACCCGCTCGCGGCGCCTTGGCCGCCTTGGCTGCTGTCTCAGCCGCGTCCGCCACCTTGGCTGCATCGGCTGCCTTGGCTGCCGCCGCCGTTGCGTCTGCTGCCTTGGCGGCATCGGCTGTTATCTTGGCTGCCGCCGCCGCCGCATCTGCTGCCTTGGCCGCCTCGGCTGCTTTCGCCGCCGCCGCTGCCAAATCCGCCCCTTCGGATCCAGCCTTGGCAGCCGTGCCCGCGCGTCCGGCGGAGATGGCAAAGGTGCCAATCAGCGCGATAATCTGCCCCGTCAGTTCGCCGATCATCAGGCTCTGCCGCTCTGACGGGGCCTTCTCGAAGCGGTCCAGCCAATCTTTGACCAAGGCCTTCACCGCGCTGGGCAGGCCCTTGAAGACATCGACAACCTTGTCCCAGTCCTGCTCAAGAGCATTGAAGTTGGTGAAGAGTCCCCAGATGGCGTCGTAGAGCACCTTGCCAATGCCCAGGACCATCGTCACCAGCCCCTCCACCATATCCGCCACGCCCTCGCCCGCGCCGACGATCATGCCGATCACCGCCAGCACCACGGCGAAATCGGCTCCGATGATGAAATCCGCGATGTCGATCAGTGTCGAAGCCCCGCTCTGCATGCTTGAGGGCAGCTTCGAGGCGAGCGTGCGCAGAAGGCCGATAGAGACCTGCGTGGTCTTGCGCGCAGCGAAAACCAGCGCCTTGTAGGTAGCCTCCTTGGCCTCCGCGTAAGAGAGCCGCTGCACCACCGGCCCGTGAAGCCGGTTGGCGCGCGCTAGTGCTCCGGCGCGCTGGCCGCCATCCGGTGACGGCGAATCCAGCATCGATGCATTGGCTGCGCGGTCGGCCGCCAATTCGTGCGCGCTGCCTGGCTCTCCCATCGGCAGCCGGGCGGCACTGGAAGGCGAAGCGAACTCTTGCTGTACCACATGCGCCAGCTCATGCGCCAGCAGCCTGCGCCCGCTCGGCGACTGCGGCGCATAACGGCCCTGATCGAAGACAATTTTCTTGCCCACCGTGTACGCATGCGCCGAAACCGCGCCTGCGGAGCGCGCCGCGGAACTGTCATTGAAGATGCGCACGCCGCTGAAGTCAAAGCCAAACCGCGACTCCATCAAGCTGCGCGTTCCCGGCTCCAGCGGCCGTCCCTCCCCGCGCAGCACATCGTGCACTGCGTCCGGAGCCAGCGCTGAGGACGTGCCCGATCCATCGGCCACGCGCTGCAGCGGCGCCTGCATACTGATTTTCGACAGCGGCCACCCCGCTCTCGATCTCTTCCCCGAGACCACCTGCTCGGCGGCGCGATCCGCTTCTCGTTCATAGGCATCGCCGGGCGTGTTCACGCGCAGCGGCGTCGGCCCCCACCCGCCAGCGGACGGCTTCACCTCGCGCGCCAGAGCTGCGCTGCTCATGGGCGAATCCCCTTTCCCATGGCCTTGGCCACGCCTTTGCCCAGCCCACGCGCTCCGGCCATACCCGGCTGCATCGCCATTCTGCCCAGCCGCAAGACCGGCGTCCGGCGCGACTGCATCATTGCCGCGCGCATCGCCGGATCGGCCAGCAGGCGCGCCAGCTCCGTCTTCAAGCCATCGGCCAGTGCGTGCTTATCCGCCGGGTCGATGCCGCGCAGCACCAGCCGATCGATGTGCAGGCTCACGGGAACGCCGCTCATACCCACCCCCGAATCTCGGACTCGACCAGCGGCCGCTCCGACTTGACCGCCTCGTCGCGCGTAGCTTCCAGCACCTCGCGCATGCCCACCGCGGCGCCCCGCTCGGCGGCCAGAAACGCCGCGTTCAGCGCGATATTGCGGATGTTGCCGCCAGCCATGTTCAGACTCGCCAGCCGCTTCGTATCCAGCGCCTGGGTCGGCGTCTCGCTGGGGAAGGCGCGCTCCCAGATAGCCGCGCGCTGCTCATGATCGGGAAAGGGAAAGTCCACCACGAAGCGCAGACGCCGCTGGAACGCCTTGTCCAGCGCCCCTTTCACGTTGGTCGTCAGCACCGCCAACCCCTCGAAGCTCTCCATGCGCTGCAGCAGGTAGCCGACCTCGATGTTCGCGTAGCGGTCGTGACTGTCCTTGACCTCGGCACGCTTGCCGAACAGCGCATCGGCCTCGTCGAACAGCAGCAGCGCGCCGCCCGTCTCCGCCGCGTCGAAGACCTGGCGCAGGTTCTTCTCGGTTTCGCCGATATACTTGCTGACCACCGCCGAGAGGTCGATGCGATAGAGGTCCAATCCCAATTCACGCGCCAGCACCTCGGCCGCCAACGTCTTGCCCGTGCCGCTGGGGCCGGCAAACAGCGCGCTCAGGCCCAGCCCGCGCCGCCCGCGCGCCGCAAATCCCCACTGCTCGTAGACCAGCATCCTGTTTCGCGACTGCGCCGCCAACTGTTCGAGCAAGCGCATCTGTAGCTCCGGCAGCACAAGGTCTTGCCATCGCGCCTGGGGCACAATCCTCTGTGCCAGCGACTCCAGGCGCGGCCGCGCCACCATCTTGCAGGCCGGCCACAGAGCCTCGGCCGGCGTCCCCTTGGCCAGCCGCACGATCGTCTCTGCGCTGAGCCGGAACTGCGCAGCCACCTCGTCGAGATGAGCCGCGCCAGTCTCGCCCGCCATCGCCTTCCACATCTGCCGTTGCCCCAGCGGATCGGCCTTGTTGACCTCCAGTTGGCGCACGGCGCGGTGCATGCGCAACGGCTCGCGGCTGGCGATCGCCAAAGGCCCGTCCAGCCGCTCGGCCAGCCGCCGCGCCATCGCCGTCGGCGTCTCATCCTCCCACTGAAGCAGAAGCATGGCCGGCAGCAGCAGCGCTTCCCGCCGCCACAGCGTGAAGAACTGCTCCATCTCCGCGCCCGAGGCCGGCGTGTCTTCCATGCGCAGCACAAACAGCGCGCGCCCCAACTGGCGCGCCAGCGACGCCGCCATCGCCTCCTGCCCCTCCGCATCGTCGCCGAACAGATGCACGGCAAACTCCGCGGCCCGGCGATTGCGCACCGCCTCGACGGTCTCCACCGTCATCCGCCAGTGTTCTTCGTAGAGCCAACTCGGCGTTTCCCGGCGCTCCACGATGCCCTCCAGCCGCTGGTCGAGTTCGTTCATGCCGGCCAGATAATGCAATACGCGCTCATCGATGCGCAGCGGCGCCGCCATCAGGCCGTGGCCCGCTTCCATCTCGATCAGCCGGTGCCTGCGCAGCGGCGCCGATGGCGACAGCGCCGCCCAGTGTGCCTCAGTGAGCACGGCCATCGCCAGCCCGAAGGTCACCGCGCCTCGCTGCGGACGTCCGGTCAGCTCCGCGCAACGCTCCCCGAGTGCCGGCTCCATCTCCACGCCCGCGCACAGCAGCAGCAGTTCGCGCTCAAACACGCTCAGCCCGAAGGCCTCGGTCAGCGCATCGATCGCCGCAGGCCGCTCCCACTCCTCGTCCTCGTAACTAGCGCTGCGCTCGGCAACCGTCTCATCGCCCAGCCTCCGCCGCAGCGCCGCGAACTCCCGGAGCAGCGCGGCATGATTCTGCTCCACCCACGATCTCATGCTCGTGCTCACGCTCGCGCTGGTCATAGCAGCACCACCCAGGGCCCCGCAAACGTGGGCGGGAACGGAGTCCAATTCACAGCCACCTGGCTGGTCACGCCATCCACTTGCAGCCGTGCCAGAAGATTGGCGCCCAGCGTCAGCCCGGGATCGAACTCGAAGGTGAGCGCAGTGACATTGCCCGTGAACGGCTGCGCAATCGCGCTCTTGCTGGCCAGCGGCGCGCTCTGCGTGCTCAGCCCCAGCGTTACGCTCTGCCCCTCGTAAACCACCGGAGCGATACCCGTCACCGTCACCGAGATCAGGTTCGTGCCGCTGATCGGCGATGTGCCGATCGTTTGGCTGGGCAGCGTCGGCGAGATCGCCAGCGGCAGCGTGTTGCTGGTCTGCACCGCGTAGGTGTTGGTGGGGTCGAGGAACTGCACTGCAAGGTCATAGACACCGGCCGGATAAACCTGCACGGTCTCCAGCGGCAGCGTGAATGTGAGATTCCCGCCGGGAGCCGGACTCACCGCCAGAGGCATCTCGACCCCGTAGCGCTGGTTGCTGACCATCACCTGCGACGCACCGGTCAGGTTGCTGCCGGTAACGGTCACCAAATCGCCGGGCAGCGCCGCCGTCTGCTGATTCAGATACTGCAAGCCGCCGATCTCAGCCGCCACCATCGGCTGCGCCGCAAACGACGTTCGCAGCACCGGCAGCGCCATCGTCGCCGGGTTCTGCGGCTGCATCAGCAGCACCGATACTTGAAAGGGAAACGTCAGCCGGTAGTCGGCCTTCAGCGCCGACCACAGCCACGCCATCTCCTCCCGGCCCAGCGGCTCCGGCGTGATCTTGATCATTTCGATTTGGTCGGCCAGTCCCGTCATCGACAGATACGGCGAGACCGGATTGCTGGGGAACGGCCCGGGGTGCAACGGCGTCTTGGTCAGCTCCGTCAGCACCGCCGTCACGTCGCCGCGCGCCAACACCGGGCACTCATGCAGCAGCAGGATCGCATAGCCCAGCAGCGCCTCGGCCTGCCAGGGGTCCGAGCCATAGGCGGTCAGCAGATAGTGCAGGTTCAGCGCCAGCGGCGGATTCGACAGCCAGCGCGTGCCATCGGAGCTGAACGAGGCAAAATCCGCGTTGCGCCACGCCGCGTTGTGCGTCACCTGGTGCAGAAACAGGTTCACCTGGTTCTCGGCGTCGCTCGCACCGCCCACAGCCTTCTGCACCTGGTCCGGCGCCATGCACGAAACCGTCACCGGCTGCGGCACGCCAACCGCCGTTGCGTACATATAGGTCAGGTAGTACTGCAGGGTCGCCGTGACCGCCGAGATGGCCAGTGCATTGCTCATCGCGCCCGCCTGTCAAGCCGCCTCAGATAAGCTTCCAGCGTCTCGCCGCGCTGCGTCTTGCCGGGCGCCGCGCGCTGCAAAGACTGGGGAACGGCGATCACCTCGATGCGCCCGATGTGAATCTGGATCTCCTCGCCGCCGCGCTGCGCCTCGTCTCCCGGCGTGCGTGGCGGGGGCGCCCCCTCGCGGCGAGCAGGGACAGTGGCAAGGGTCGCCGCCGGCGGCTGGCGCTCCACCGCGGGAAAACTCGCAACGGGGCTGGCCGCGACTGGCTCCGCCGCATTGCGCTGCGCCGCCGCCTTTTGGCGTTGAGCGCCCTCCGCCTGCCCCGCGCTCTGAACGAACGGCGACCCCTGCAACGGCGATCCCTGGAACCCGGCGCTCGGGTCTCCCCGTTGCGCGGCCGCGGCGGGGGCTTCGTCGCCCTCCTCGCGCGCGCGGCGCGATTCAATGCGCATCTCCCGGCTCATCTCCCGCGCGGGAACGCTACGCGCAGGCATTGCGACCTCTCTCCACCCGGCCACCAGCGGCTCACGAACCACGCGTGGAGAGCTGAACGCATGACTCGCCGTCTCCATCGCAGCCTCTGCCGGGGGCCTCCACTGCGAGCCCACTGTCTCCCCCTCTTCTCGCCTCATCTCAGCCTGCTCCTGCGCCGCCCCCCGCACCGACTCGACCCGCTCTGTAGCCTTCGCTGGCCGCAACGGCCCCAACACCGGCATCGCAGGCGCCTCGCGCAGCGGCTCACGCGCCGTCTCCACCAGCATCTCCACCTCGCCGGGCTCCGGTGACAGAGCTGGGCGCGGCTGCTGGGCGAAACGTCCGGCCAGCAGCGGATGCACCCCGCTTGCGGGTCGCGCGGCGCTGGCCGCCATGCGTTCTAGATATCCGCTCATCCCCGCACCATTTCCAGGTAAAGCTCGCGCCGCGCCGGAGTCAGGCGCAGAATCTCCGCCTCGCTCCAGCCATACGCCAAGGCCAGCTCGTGGACCTCGGCCAAGACCCGCCGCGCGCGCGCCTCCAACTCCGACCACACAAACGACGGCAATTCCAAGCTCTCCGCAAAGACCTCGCCACAACTCAGACAAGTGAAGCCGATGCGTATCTCCGCCAGCGGATCGGCCTCCGCCAGCCGCTCGCCGAACGCCTCCATCTCCGCATCGCTCCACGCCGCTCCGCCCGCCGTGTGCAGCCTCCGCAGCAGGCTCCGCGCTGCCTGCGTTGCATCCCCCTCGCCAATCAGAGCGGCCAGGTCGCGGCTGGTCGGCAGCCGAAACCGCTCTCCATCCACCTCGACCGTCGCCTCCTGCTCTCCTTCCAATCCCGCGGCCAGAGTCCGCGCATCGAGCTCGAACTCCAGTTTTTCCGCGCATCGAGGGCAGGCCGCCCAGCCGCGCAGCGGCCCGCCAAAGATGCGCGCATGAATCTCCAGCAGCGCACGGTTGCGCCGTCCAAGCGGCCAGTCCGCCACGTTCTCTTGCGCCTCGGCGGACGCGGTCTCGACAGCCAGCACTCCCTGGTCCAGCCAGTGCCGCGAGCGGCCGCTCTCCCACAGCGCAAGAAGATCGGTTTGGGTCAGGGTGCGCATCGCTCTAAGGAACCTCTGATTCAGTCAGCGATTGGAAAAGACGCGGCTTGTATGCCTGCCCTGAGCCTATCGAAGGGGCGCCGCACATGCGCCAAAGCCTACGCGGGCTTGAGCACGGCAACTTCCATGCAAAAACGAAACGTGCGCAGGGCGTCCCTAGGTTGAAAACACGCTCAGCGTCGGTTCCGCCGCCGCTTGCACGCTGGGATCCCGCTCCCAGCCCTCGGTCTCCAGCTTGATGTGCTCGATCGCGATGGCATTCGCATTCGCATCCAGGTCGGGCATCGCCTGGTACTCCGAGACCCAACAGCGGTAGATCATGTAAGCCATCACCAGCTGCCCCGCCTCGTTGTAGAACTCCAGGTAGATGTCCTTGCGGAAGTTGGCCAGCGACACTTCCGACCCCAGTCCTGCGCCGTAGTTCCACACCAGCCCCGCCCAATCGTGGAAGTTCGTATCGCAGGTCAGGCCGCGCTCCAGCGTGATCGCGTCGTACTTCTGCCGGCCGGGCGATTTGTGCGCGGTCGAAGGATCCCCTCCGCTGCGATGCTCGACCACCTCGGTGGTCCGCTTCAGGCTGCTCATCTTGCTCACCGCAGCCACATATTGCCCGTCCCACTTCAGCCGGAACTTGAAGTTCTTGTAGGGGTCCACACGCGTCGGGTTTGTCGGAAACATTGCCATGGCATCTCTCCTTGACGCCGCCATTCGACGGCCGGCGCCGCGCTGCTTAGCTGTTCAGAATCTGTGTAATCTGGATCACGACAAACTCCGCCGGATAAAGCGGCGCAAAGCCCACCGTGATGTTCACCACTCCCTGCGAGACGGTCGCGTCCGGATTGTTGTCCGCGTCGCACTTGACGAAGTACGCCGTCTGCGGCGAGGTGCCCGCAAATGCGCCCTGCAGAAACAGTTGCTGCAGGAATGTCCCGATGCTCAGCCGCACCTGGCCCCACAGCGGCTCGGCGTTGGGCTCGAAGACCACCCACTGCGTCCCCTGGTAGAGGCTCGACTCGATGAACATCGCCAGCCGCCGCAGGTTCACATACTTGTACTCGGAGCCCACCGCATCGGCCCCATCCATCGTCCGCGCACCCCACACCACATTGCCGTAGATGGGAAACTGCCGCAGGCAGTTGACCGCATAGGGATTCAGGTTGCCGTTCTGCGCGTCGTTGAGCGCAATCTGCAATCCCAGCGAGCCGGCTAGCGTGGCCTGAATGCCGGCCGGCGCCTTCCACACTCCGCGATTGGCGTCCGTTGCGGCAAAGGCTCCAGCCACATAGCCGCTGGGAGGAAACAGCGCAGGCCGGAAGCCCACCGCCGGGTCCGGCGCCTGGATCCACGGATAATAAAACCCCGCGTAGCTGGGATTATCCAGCGTATAGCTCGTGCCCGCGTAGTCCGTCGGACCGGAAGCCAGCGTCGTCGGCGTCGCCGTCTGATCGGCATCGACGATCATGAAGGCGCGATAGGCCTGACAGAAATTGACAATGTCCGGAATCTGTCCGGCATCGTTCTCCCCCGGCACGCACAGAATGTTGAAGATCGGCACGTTGGCCAGCAACTGGTAGCCGTTGGCTCCGATCAGCGCCGTGGTAAAGCCCGAGGTATTCGGCACCAGCGGCGTGCCGTCGGCGCCAGTCAATGGCTCCGTCCCCGCGCCCAGCGTCCCGCTGGTAGCGGTCACCGTCAGCGTGGGAACCGCCGACGGCGTGAACGTCGCGCCGCCCGTGTCCGTCCACGTGTCGCCGCTCGATGCGCTCGGCGTGCCCGATACGTTCTGCACCACCATGGGGTTCGAGCCGGTCGGCGCCACCACCAGCGTCGCCGTCGCCCCCGTGCCGCCCTGCGTCACCAGCTCTCCCGCCGAGAAGGTGCCCGTCACCGCCCCTCCCGAGGCGATCGTCATCGGCAAGCCGGTCGCCGCCCCCAGCCCCGGCACGTTGAACGAGATGTAATTGGAATCGTTGTTGATCACCGTCAGCGCATAGGTCGGGGAGGCGCTGGAGGTGGAAAGATTTGTGTAGCTCTCCAGCGTCTGCCCGCTCGAATTCAAGACCTTCAGGTTGAAGGTCGTCACTGTACCCGTGGTCACCACATTGGAGATCGCCACCGTGATGCCGTTGCCCCAATTCCCCGGACTGTTGGCAAAGATGTACAGTCCTCCGATCAGGCTGCCGGCCGTCGCCGCCGTCGCCGCGTCCACCAGCCGCACGATGTAGGCCTGCGATCCGCCATTGTTGAAGAACTGGTAGACCGCATAGCCCAGGTAGTTGCCTGGGATGAATCCGCCAAACTGCGCCTGATACTGCGGCCAGCTCTCCACCATCGTGGGGCTGCCCACCGGACCCTGGTTGGTCCAGCCGACAAACGCCGCAATCGAGGTCGCCACGCCGGAGATGGTGTGCTGTCCGCTCGAAATCTCTTCGATGTACACCCCAGGATATGTAAAAGCAGCCATCGCTACGTCCTCCATCCTTCTCGCCAGAGCTCGGCTCCAGCGGACTACAGACACAACTCCGTACTCTCCCGCGCAAAGTCGCGCCCGCGCGGAAGTGCGATTGCATTCAGAACGGTCTCACTAGCCGTTACAAAAAACAGTCTCTACTTGGACACTGATTGTGGAAGTAAAAGGACCAAGCGGGCTTGGCCCCAAAAGGGGAATGGACTCACGGTTCGCGGCGATTAGGGAAGCGAGCATCGCCGCAACTTCAAGCTTCCCGGACAGCCCGCAAGAGTGGCCCTGCCCGAGTGAGGTGAGTGTTATCCGGCGGACCTCAAGTTGTCAACTAAATTCGTAGCGGGCGGGTTGAAAATCATCGCAATTTCATCCAGCCTTCGATCTTGCCTGCGCAAAACGCATCCCTTAGCAAGCTGTTCTAATGCGAAAGGGTAGCGAAGATGACGAAGTCGAAACGGGGACGTTACACACTTGAGTTCAAGCAAGAGGCGGCGCGCCTTGTTGAGTCGGGCCAGAGCCAGGCGGCAGTTGCACGCAGTCTGGGAGTGGTAGAGCAGACCTTGGGCAACTGGGTCTTCGAGTGGTCGGGTGGACTGTTTGACTTGATCGAGGTCGATTTGAACGGCGCAAGGCAGTTGCGTGAAGAGCTTCGCTCCGGCGATGCGGAAAGCGAAGAAGCCCTCTACGGCATAACCCTTCGCTGCGCTCATTGCCGATTACGCGCGGAATGGAGGCGCAGACGGATGCCGCCGTCTTTGAGAACTTTGCAGAACATTTCATTCACGCGGGGCTAATCGACAGGCGCTTTGAATCCGTGATTCAGAAGGCGCATCAAAAGAACATCGAAGAACTTGGTCGTCTTGAGGAGGACGTCTTCGAGTTGCTCGGTGCAGTCGAGGCCCTCGACCGGAGCATGAACAACTCGCTTCGCTTTCCTGCTGAAGCAACTATGACGGCATAGTAAAACTCTGAGGAACGGCGAAAATCTCATGGCTCCATTATTGGGTGTCAATATAGAACAACGAATCGGCTCGACGCCGTTGTTGCGCCTGGAAGACGCAACACGCGGCCTGACAGATGTGCAGGTACTGGCCAAGGCGGAGTGGGCTAATCCTGGAGGCTCGGTCAAAGATCGAGCCGCATCGGAGATCGTGAACGAGGCTTTGCGATCCGGTAAGCTGGGGAGAGGCAAAGCGCTGTTGGACTCCACCAGCGGAAATACCGGCATAGCCTACGCCATGCTTGGGGCGGCCTACGGCATTCCGATTACATTGTGCATGCCCTCGAATGTGTCGAAGGAGCGCAAGCGGATTCTGCGCGCTTATGGAGCAACGATCGTTTACACCGATCCCTGCGAGGGATCCGATGGCGCGATCCGCAAGGCACAGCAGATTGCGGCCGCGGAGCCGGAGAAGTATTACTACGCGGATCAGTATTCCAACGATGCCAACTGGCGCGCGCACTATGCCAACGGAACTGCCGATGAAATCTGGCGGCAAACAGCGGGGCGCGTGACTCACTTTGTGGCTATCCTCGGAACCAGCGGAACCTTCGTAGGGACCTCGCGCCGGTTGAAGGAGCTGAATTCTGCGATTCGTTGCATCTCGCTGCAGCCCGACTCGCCCTTTCACGGCATCGAAGGGACGAAGCACATGGAGACCTCGATTATTCCCAAGATCTACGATGCCAGCATCGCCGACGCGGAGTTGGGCATCGAAACAGAAGCAGCCTACACGATGGCCAAAAGAGTGGCTCGGGAAGAAGGCTTGCTCATAGGCGTTTCCGCGGCCGCCGCGCTGGTTGGAGCAATGCAGGTTGCGAAAGATGCGGACGCGGGATCGGTTGTGGTCACCATCTTTCCCGACTCGGGCGACAAGTATCTGAGCGAACACTTCTGGGATCAGACCGCGTAAGGCACAGGGCGAATGGTTATGGCGTTGAAGATACCGAACGCGCTCTACAATCAGCTGCGCCAGCACGGCGAGGCGAGTTATCCGCACGAGTGCTGTGGTGTGCTGTTGGGTGAGTTTGATGAAGCGGGCGAAAAGGTCGTCGGGGCCATAGTGCAGTGCGGAAACACGCGCACAGACTCGCTTGCCAATCGCTATCAGATCAGTCCGGCGGAGTTGGTACGCATTCAGCGAGATGCGATGCTTGCCAGTCGCGACATAGTCGGCTTTTACCACTCCCATCCGGATCATCCGGCCCAATGGTCGGCGACCGATCTTGCCGAGGCGCATTGGACCGGCTGTTCATATGTGATCACCAGCGTCGAAAACGGGCGCGCCGCGCTGACCAACTCATTTCTGTTGCTGGACCAGGAAGAAGCCAAGCGCTTTGAAGACGAAGAACTCGACATAATCGAGCAGTAAACAATGCAAGCTAGAACTTCTCAGGAAGGAACAATATGCCGATCAAAGTTTTGATTCCCACGCCTCTCCGCCCCTACGCAGGTAAGCAGTCCGTCATTGAAGTAACTGCCAAGACAGTTGGTGAGGCGTTGAGCGACCTCGTTGCCAAGCATCCCGGTCTGCGCAGGCATCTCTTCTCCGAAGACGGAAAGCTGCGCTCCTTCGTAAATGTATACTTGAACGACGAAGACGTTCGCTACCTGAGCAAGGAAGCTACTCCGGTCAAGGAGACGGACACTGTCACTATCGTTCCCTCGGTAGCCGGCGGAATCTAGGCGGCAGCACGGAGATGCATTCCACAAGTCTTTTAGAGGAGGGAATCGGTGGCAGCATTGAACGACCGTAGTCAAGCAACGCTGAGCAACGAAGAGATTCTGCGTTACTCGCGGCACCTTATCATGCCTGAAGTGACCCTTGAAGGCCAGAAGAAGCTGAAGGCAGAGCGCGTGCTTTGCGTAGGCACGGGCGGTCTTGGCTCGCCGCTGGCTTTGTATCTTGCCGCGGCGGGCGTGGGCACTCTTGGCCTGGTCGATTTCGACGTCGTCGATTACACCAATCTGCAGCGCCAGATACTCCACTACACCGGCGATGTGGGGCGCCTGAAGCTCGACTCGGCCATCGACAAGCTGACCGCGATCAATCCATTGGTCGAAATCAAGCGTTTCGATACCTATCTCAACAGCCGGAATGCGATGGACATCTTCAGCGGCTTCGACATTATCGCGGACGGTACGGATAACTTCGCCACGCGCTACCTGGTCAACGATGCCTGCGTGCTAAGCGGAAAGCCGAATGTCTATGCATCGATCTTTCGCTTTGAGGGCCAGGCCAGTATCTTTGCCGCTGAATCTGGCCCTTGCTATCGCTGCCTCTATCCCGAGCCGCCGCCGCCGGGCCTTGTTCCCTCCTGCGCGGAAGGCGGAGTTCTGGGTGTGCTTCCCGGACTGCTCGGGGTTATACAGGCTACCGAAGTTATCAAGCTGATTCTTGGCGTTGGCGAGCCGCTGATAGGCCGACTGTTGCTGGTTGATGCGCTGGTCATGCGCTTCCGCGAGTTGCGCGTGCGCAAGAACCCCGAGTGCCCGGTCTGCGGCGCGAATCCAACGGTCAAGGAACTGATCGATTACAACCAGTATTGCGGCATTAGAGGCCAAGAGTCCGAGGCATCCACGAGCACAAAGGTTCCCGAGATTCAGCCCGAGGAACTCAAGCGCCGCCTCGATGCCCAAGAAGACATTTTCGTGCTCGACGTGCGCGAGCCGCATGAGTATCAAATCTGCAATATCCACGGGCACCTGATTCCGCTCGGCGATCTGCCGAGGCGGGTGCATGAACTCGACTCAAGCCGCGAGATCGTGGTGCATTGCAAGAGCGGCGCGCGCAGTGCAAAGGCCGTGGACTTTCTGCGCCGATCGGGCTTCAAACGCGCGACCAACCTGGCCGGCGGAATCCTGGCCTGGGCCGAGAGAATCGACCGGTCCGTGCCGAAGTACTGAACCTTTGAACTGAGGGAGTGATCTGGAACACAGAACGCGGAAGAGAATGGCAGATGAATTTCCCCCAATAGACAATGTCCCTTGACAAGGGGTACATTCTTGGGGCAGTGAACGCTCAAGAGATTTGAGTGGGTATGCCGAACATTGGCCCCTGCCATCACGGCCGTAGAGTGCGCCAGATGGCGCCAGATGCGGGTCTGGCCATCGGGACCGATGGTCATGGCGTGAGCCCAGACCAACCGCCGGAAACCCTTATAGGCGGTCAGTTCCGCATCGTGCTGCCAGCCGGTGTGTACGGCACGCTGGGATCGCCAGCCGCCGGAAATATCCCCCGAGGTCGAGAATACGCCGTGAGCCGGACCGGCAACGATGGCAATTTCTGGCTCTTCGGGGGCACTGGCTTCGATGTCAACGGCAATTATGCCTATCTTAACGACCTATGGAAATATCAGCCTATGGCATCCTTGGGTGGACGACCCCGCCCGTCGGACCGCCGCGGGAACCGCAGCAGCGGCTCCAGGACCGCCCACTCCTCGTTTGTGACTTCTCCTCGTCCTCGCATCGGTACTTTGGGAGAGTGTCAGAGCTACCCCCTTTTGTGCCACTATTTCGTCCAAGATATGAGAGAAATCTCCACTTCGCTATTTATGAGACTGGTTCTAGACCGTAAGCATGATGCTTACAATTCAGCACTGGTACAAATCTGGTACAAATTCAAGAATCGTATTCTTTCAACAGACTAAATATATGATTCTAACGGTGTTATTCATGGTGGAGGCGGCGGGAGTCGAACCCGGATTAGCCCCTTTAGTTTCAGTAAGTTGTTGATTATAAAAGCGGTCAGATATGCCAGAATGCCCAAAATGCCATTTCTTCGGCGCATTTTTGGCGCAGTTGCCTGAATGCGTAGACCGCCACACAGCGTTTTGCGCAGAGCGAGTCGTATGGTGGCCCGCCTTGCGCTTCGCAGAGAAGAGGGGAAGGATTTCAAATGAGCGAGATGGCCCTTTTCAAAGAACGGCCGGTGCGCCGGGTTTTCCACGATGAGGAGTCGTGGTTTGTTCTCACCGCCATTGTCAGCGCGCTGACGGACTCGCCCGCTCCCACCGATTACCTGAAGAAGCTGCGCCGCCGCGACGCCTCCCAGGCCGAAGCCTTCAAAGGGGGGGACAATTTGTCCCCCCTTGCGCTTCGGTAAGGCTGCTCACGTCGTTCGACAAGTTCGACAGCAGCGTTCCCAGGCTGGAGATGGCCGTGTCCTGGCTGGTGAGCAAGGTCAACTGCGTCTTCCATGTTAAAATAATTGGCATAACCGCAAGCGTTCCAGTGCTGTCTAATCTGCTGAATGCATCCGATGATGCCCACTAAAATGCCTCAACGCAGAGAGCAACTTGGCTTGGAAGCCCGCGAGGAAAAGCGATGAAAGACGCCGGATCGAAGCATAGACTTAACACACGCAGCCCGAACAACTCCAGTCCGCTGTTCCCTGGTGGTGCGGCGATGTTAGCCGTCGCGCTGTGCTTCCTTGGCTCCAGAAAGCGCCGTTGCCTCAAGATCATGCTTCTGCTTGCGGTAAGCATCATCGGCTTGAGCCTTTGTACGGGTTGCGGATCATCTTCCGGACCCGCCACGCCGACGATTACCTGGGCGACGCCTGCGGCCGTCACCTATGGCACAGTGCTGAGCGCGACCCAGTTGGACGCAACCGCCAGCGTGGCGGGTACATTTGTTTATAGCCCTGCGTCAGGCACGGTGCTCACAACTCTTGGTACGCAGACCTTGTCCGTGACCTTCACGCCGACGGATACCACGGACTACACCACCGCTACTGACAGCGTCACGTTGACGGTGAACATGGCCACGCCGACGATCACCTGGGCTACGCCTGCAGCCATCACCTACGGCACGGCGCTGAGTGCAACCCAGTTGGATGCAACCACCAGTGTGGCAGGCACTTTTGCATATTCTCCCGCGTCAGACACGGTGCTTGCCGCTGGATCGCAGACGCTCTCAGTGACATTTACACCCACCAATACCACCGACTACGGCACTGCTACGAGCAGCGTCACGTTGACGGTGAACATGGCCACGCCGACGATTACCTGGGCGACGCCCGCGGCCGTCACCTATGGCACAGCGCTGAGCGCGACCCAGTTGGACGCAACCGCCAGCGTGGCGGGAACATTTGTTTATAGCCCTGCGTCAGGCACGGTGCTCACAACTCTTGGAACGCAAACGCTTTCAGTGACATTTACGCCCGCCAATACCACCGACTACCACACTGCTACGAACACCGTCGCCTTGATGGTAATCCCGACCACGCCGACGTTCTCCCCGTCGGCAGGTTATTACGGCAGCGCTCAAACGGTTACCATCAGCGACTCTACTCCTGCCGTAACCATCTACTACACCACCAACGGGTTGACTCCGACTTCCTCGTCAACAATATACTCCGGCCCGATCAATGTAGCCACGACGGAAACACTGAATGCTAGCGCAATAGCATCGGGAGCATCTGTGAGCGCAGAAGAGTCTGGGGTCTATAACATCTTGCTTCCAACTGCGACCCCTGCCTTCTACCCCGCGGCAGGTACCTACAAGAGCGAACAAACTGTTACGATCAGTGATACGACTCCTGGAGCAACGATTTACTACAGCATCAGTGGGTCAACGCCGACCGCATACACGGGCCCGATCACGGTAAGTGTTTCAGAGACCTTGACCGCGATCGCACTAGCACAAGGGGATTCTGAAAGCGCACGTGCCTCGGCAGCCTACATCATCACGGGTTGCTCTGAATGATTGTCAACACCGACAGAGTGGCTCCAGACTGTTCGAGTTGGTTGAACGGATGGTAGCCATAATGCTCATTTGCAGTGTAGAAGGAGAATCTATGATCAGACGTCCAAACTTTCGCCTTCTTTGGCTCCCTATGTTTGCTTTTGCTATGCTCGTCCTATCGCTTAATTCTCTAGTGCTGGCGCAGTCGTCGCAGACGACCAATACTCAGGCTTTAGAGGTGCTAAGCGCAACATACGCATCGGATACCGATAGGATTGTCTTCAGGTTGGTAAACAATAGCCTAAAGTCCGTAACCGCATACAGCGTCAATATCACGGTTTCCAGCGGAGGCAATGTGATACAACGCTTTGGGTATGGCCTGGATATGTTGAATACCGTTCTGAACGCACGGTGCCAAGCTCACTCAGATACCTCCTGGGACGGGGCCATCAAGCCTGGAGACATCTATACTGAATCGGTGTTAGCCGGCCTCGATAGAACCAAGATAACAGACTCAAAACCTGTGGTGCAGGTCGCCGTAACGGGAATTATCTGGTCCGATGGAAGTGTCGAGGGACCCGATCAAACCGTCATGAATCAGCATGAGGTTCTACGAGAAGACACTGCAAATAATGAAGCTAGGGTTATATCGATTCTGAATGCACACCAAGCAGATCCAGATGTTCAAGACCGGATAAGTGAAATAACAAAAGATGTCAGTCTCCTCAAAGATATTACGCCTCGTGTGAAGAAACCTCAACGAGGAGCGAAGATAAAGGGAAGTCGTATCGCAGAAGAGCCACCAGTATACCCCGAACTTCTGGCAAATCTTAACAATATCGCGCATTCGAACATGCCGAAGGAATATCTTGAGGCCTATCTTTCCTTTTTTGTGGAGCGGAGTAACCGTCGGATCGCTCTAACCAATTCTACGCTTCTTCCGAAACCGCAACCAATTCAGAAGTAATCGAGGAGAATGCACATGAACACCGTTCGGTTTGCAGCGATGTTGATAGTCGTCGGATTAAGTTGGGCAAGAACGGATGCTCAGTCCAGCAATTGCAGTTATGCTGACATCTCGTACAATCCAACGGGGAGTGTGACAAATACCTGCAGTGGCACCGGAGCACCGTATGTCACGGCTGTTCCTTATACCAACACCTATAACTATACCATTAGTTGCCTCACTAACGGCAACTCGGTGAGTCCGCCGACTGGAACTCTTACCAGTACAAACGCTGTGTCGCTAAGTGTTGCCGGAGGCTGCAGCAGCTTCGCAAATTGTGCCCCCGCAGGACCAAATGCTGTAGGGGAGCTATTTAATCCATCAAGCCGTGTGCCCGGTACAAACCAGGTAACATTGTCCGTAACCAATATGGAATGGGTAAACGTTGTTGGCGCAGGAGGCGTAGGGATGCTCTTCTGCGTATCAGGCTCAGTATCAACTACAACTGGCGGGTGTGCAGCAACCGCATGTCCATGCACTGACGCCAGTAGTGGCTACTTGCGCTATCCCGAGTTGCCGGAGGATCCAAAGAAGTTGGGACTCGTTCGTGCAATTATCCATGGGCTTGTGCACGTGAAGTTCGATGTCTACCATGGCTTCGCAATGGTCGGATAGGCGTCCACATTGTTTGCTTGACAGAATGAGTCACTCTATGGGTTCCCAGATCTCGGTTTTGAAGCCCTGGTTAGTACGAGTTCAAGGTACACGATTACAAGGTCAGAGACTTGCGAGTCAGCAGTGCCGAAGATGTGAGTGATGACAGGAGGTGGGGAGTTTGGATGAAATTGAGATTGAACTGAGTTGTTACCCGAGCCAGAACGGTACATTGTCAGTGCTTGACGAAGGCCGTCGGACGATCCTTGGGCCCTTTCCTGTTGCAGGCAGGTTGTGCGCCGTGGAGTGCGATTTTAAGGATACAGAACAGGAGTTGGACACGGGAGGAATACCATCTGGAGCTTATGTGGTGCAAGACATCCACACAATGGCAGGTGCCTCTTTGGGCGATATTGAGGAATTTGGAAGATATGGGATCATCGCACTGGCACCATGGGTTGGTGAGGAACCCGGTGCAATCGGCGGTGGTGCGGAACCACTCTATATGCAT
>Ga0326728_10005439_pt1 | contig 35729 bp, 34 predicted proteins | sample MB3enrmetagenome_FD_207602 | JGI IMG/M metagenome (GOLD analysis project Ga0326728, IMG submission 207602) | Lab enriched peat soil microbial communities from McLean, Ithaca, NY, United States - MB31MN | ecosystem: Environmental > Terrestrial > Soil > Wetlands > Peat | place: USA: New York...
CGGTAATGCGCGTGTGGCGATCGCCCTCGCCCATACGGTTCGGAAGAGCGAGACGTTAGCTGGTCTCAAAGACGAAGATTTGTTTAGGCGCCTTTTTCAGCAGCGTCATGATCATGATGACGATTTGCTTCTGATCGCTCAGGCATGCTCATTGGTCTACTCGTTCCAGGCCGACGGTACGAGGGAGCAGGGGTCGGAACTGCCGGTGTTTGCGAATCTGGCAGGGAAGACGGTTCAGGAAATCCATCGCGGCGTGGCCGAACTCAAACGTCGTGATCTTGTTCAAAAGCGAAGCGTTTGGCGCGCCGTTCTTCCCCATGCGATTGCCAACCGTCTGGCGAAGCTGGCGCTACAAAATATTCCCCGCGCTGATATCGAAGGCCAATTGGTCGGGGGCAATTCGGAACGGTTGCTGAAGTCATTTTCGCGGCGTTTGGGGTATTTGCATGATAGCGATCAGGCGGTTCAAATCGTCGAGGGCTGGTTTGCCGACGGCGGTTTGCTGGGCGATCTCACGAGGTTAAACAATCTTGACCGTGCGATCCTGAGCAATGTGGCTCCTGTCGCGCCAGGCGCGTTCCTGGAGGCGGTGGCACGCTGCTCCTATAAACAGATAGCCGACCGGGATGACATCATCCGCGTGGTTCGATCGATTGCTTATGAAGCGGCCAGATTTGATCAATGCGTGGATCTGCTGGCAAGCTTTGCGGAATCTCACGGCCCTGAAAATGATCGGAGTCTAGCGGCTTCGAGCTTGGTTTCGCTGTTTACGATCGTACTTTCGGGAACGCGCGCGCCTCTGGAGCAACGCCTTCGGACCGTTGTGTGCTTTTTGTCTTCCGAGGGGAGCGTTCGACAGAAGCTTGGGCTGCATGCCTTAGAAGCGCTGCTTCAAACGCATGTCAGGCCGTCTCATTCCTTTGAATTTGGGGCCAGATCACGGGATTACGGTTACGAGCCACGTGGCGACGAGGACTTAGGTCATTGGTATGGTTCGGTTTTGCGCCTTCTTGAGAAGCTGTTGGCAGAACCACTGGCGAACGTCTCTCAGTTGGGGAGCGTGCTTGCTGGAAATTTTCGCGGCTTGTGGCGTCTAGGCGTTATCGCCGACGATCTTGAGCGGGTCTGCAATCTCATTGCGAGCAGGGGCTTCTGGCGCGAAGGATGGCTCGCTGTGCGGCAGACTTGGAAGTTTGATCGCCATGGCATGCGCGAAGACTTGCGTGCGCGACTAGAGACATTGGAAAAAGCCCTGCGCGCTGTTGGGTTGGCAGAGAGGGTGCGGGCGGCAGTTCTCGGCGGGTCGTCGGCGGGGTTTGATCTTGACGACTTTGCGCTGGACGATGTTGAGAAGGCTTTAAAACAAAGGGACGCCACAGCCTTTGAATTAGGTATCGAGACTGCACAAAATCAGCAAGTGTTCGGGGAATTGCTGCCCGAATTCGTGAGCAATCAGGGTAATCTGTGGCCTTTTGGGAGAGGACTGGGGGAGGGCTCGAAAGATCCAAGGGTTACGTGGAAAGACCTCGGTACCGCCCTCGCTGCCACGCCTGCTTCACACAGGAAAACCCTTGCTCTCGAGGGCTTCCTAAATGGTTTGCATGGCAAAGCGCCGGAAGTTGTAGACGAAATCCTCGATGAGTCTCTCACTGACGAATGTTTGGGGCAGAAGTTTCCGAGGCTGCAAGCGGCAGTACCGATCGATAAGCGAGGCGTTGAACGGCTGAAGCAGTGCCTGACGCTGGGGTTGGCGCAAATTACGGAATATGAGGCTCTCTCAGGCGGTAGGGCGACGGATACAATTTCGGGTGAAGACCTGCAGGCGCTGCTCTCGCGTATAGCATCAAAGCCGGACGGTGCGCTCGTCGCCCTGGACATCCTTCACATGCGGCTGTGGTCGGATGCTCAGCAGAAAAAGGCCGTGTCTTCTGAACTTATTCAAGCCGGTTGCGATGTACTAAAGAGGATCGAGTTTAAGAAGAATGCGCAGACGTTGGATCATCGGCTGGCGCAGGTTGTGAAACTTTGCCTGGGGAGCGAAGCCGGCAACGAGGCTTTTCAAGCAGCTTGCGAGAATTTTAAGGCTGCGGTTACGAACTATGAGGTTCACACCTTTGAGTATGACGACTTTTTGCAGGCTCTGTTTGAAGTCCGTCCATTTGAAGCGCTTGACGCTTTCGTTGGTGGGAAGGGACGCCTAGGGACAATTCTGCTCGGAACGTTGGGTCACGATAAAAATCCGCTCGATGTCATTTCTGACGACGTCCTTATTGAGTGGTGCGGACGGGACCCCGCACGACGTTATCCCCTCGTTGCAAGGATCATCGCCCAGTTCGAGAGCGATGACAAAGGATCGCCTGTGGTTTGGAATTCGCGGGTGCTCAAATTGCTGGATCACGCGGCCGATCCTGTGCCTGTTCTGAAAGAGCTAGTGGCAAGCCTGCGGCCGTCGAGCTGGCAGGGCTCGCGCGCGAGCGCTATGGCGTCGCGATTACCAATGATAGAGGAGCTGCAACGACATCCTAATCCGGCTGTTGCTGAATTTGCTCGGCAGGATAGTGCCCGGCTTAGGGAGGAAATCGAAGAAGAAAGGCGCCATGAAACGGAGCGGGACAAGGCGTCGGATGAGAGGTTTGAATGAGGTGTGCGTCCTATCTGCTGACGGTTTGCTCGGACATGTAGGGCCGATCTAGAGGGCGGCGGCCGGATGAAGGGCTTTGATTTCGCTAATCTGCGGATGCGAAAGCCCCGCCTTCTCTAGCTCGTTGAAATCATCGATTATGCTGTCTCCCAAAGGGGGACTATATTCACTTAGCCGTTCCTTCCAGAGTGCTGCAAAAAGCGATTTTGCTTCGTCGCCGCGGCCCAAGAAAAGCAGGGCGTGCGCACGATTGACGGAAATCCACTTTCTGTCCGGTGTAAGGACAAGCGCTTGGTCAGCCGCCGCCAAGGCTTCCTTATATTGTTTCACGAACAATAGATGATAGGACAGCGAGCCTAACGCCGCGGCGGTCTCCTTACCGGCCTTGCCTGTCTCGGCAACCTCCAATTTTTGCACTTGATCAGCGAGTTCTTTGTACCAGGTTGCCACCAACTGAAACTGCTTGGCGTCATGGGCGGTAGAAATGGCGTCGAGATTTGAACCTTTCTCTTCAAGTTCTTCAGCCGTGGTCAAAAGCGAAAGACCGTGTTTGGCGTCGGCGATGGCCAGTTCCCACGACTCCTTAAAAGCATAAGCGGACGCGCGATTGAAATAAGCGTTGACATCCGAGGGCTTCGCCAGGAGGAGATTTGAGCACAGGTCGACAACTCTGGTTGCGTCACTCTCCGCGGCTTTGGTTTGTGCATTGGCTCGATAAAGTTTGGTTCGGGCTAGGAGGAGATCGATGTCGTCCGGCCTTACTTCGAGAGCGCGGGTAAGAAGCGATATTCCAGGATCATAGGTCTTTTGTTCAAACAGTCGATCGGCTGCCGCAGTTATTTGAAGAACACCTTGCGAGACATCGAGGTCGAGGACTCGAACATAATCGGCATTTGCCTCGTCGAAGCGTGATTGCTTGGAATAGAGTTCTGCCCGCTGCAGCACCCACCTCGCGTTCAAGGGATCGATCTCCATGGCGCGCGCTAGAATTGCCAGGGCGTGGTCAAGGTCCTTGCGGTCGCTGATCGATTTGACAGCATCGCTAAGCCACCACAAACCATCCTTTTTGCTGAGTTCGATGGCACGATAGTAATCAGCCATCTCTTGATCGTAACGCATTTGCTTGGAGAATTGCTCGGCTCTGATCACGAACCATCTGGCATTCAATGGGTCTGCTTCCATGGCGCGCGATAAAATGGCAATAGCGCGAGCGGGGTCTTTTCTTTTGCTGAACGCTAAGGCTGCACTATCGACCCACCATAGGTTTTCTTTTTTGCTGAGTTCGATTGCGTGGAAATAGTCGGCGAGCGCGTGGTCAGGTTTGCCCTGACTTAGATAAGCGTTGGCTCGGCCGGAGTAAGCGAATGCATATTTCGGATTGACCTCCATAGCGGACGCATAATCGGCCATGGCTTTTTCTAAATTGTCCTTGGCTAAATAAGTATCTCCTCTGATCCTCAGAGTAACTTCGTCTTTGGGTTCGAGTTCGATAGACTTGTTGAAATCGGCAAGCGCGCGATCAAGCTCACCTTTTTGATTGAAGACATTTCCTCTGAGCCGGTAGGCGTAGGCATCGGAGGGGCTTTTTTCGATGAGGGCGTCGAACGCCTTGATGGCTGCGTCGAAGTCTTTTTTCTGAGCAAGTTCTCCGGTTATCCCTGTGCTTGGTATCAGGCTTGAGGGTGGGCGTGAAGTCTCCCGTCGAAGCGAATCCTTTTCCGCGCTTACGACTTTGGTTTCCGTTGAGGCTTTGATGCGAGAAAAAATAGACTCTAGAGTATAGAATTTAAGCGAGCGGCGTGCTACCTTAAGGAAGATGCGAAGCCAAAGGTAAGGATTGGCGAATGCGGTTTCTGGTGGTGGCGGTGAGTGCAGGCGCGGCGCTGACGCTTATTGTGGCGTCGGGCCTGATGAACTGGGTCTTTATGACCTCGCTCGGAAAGAGCGAATTCGAACAGCAAATTTTGGGAGCGGTCAGCGTGGCGGTTTCCGCCTTCCTCGCTCTTTTGCCGACGCTTCTGCTCTGGGCCTATCGTGAGCGCCGCCCGCTTTACATCATTCTCGGCGTGCCGGTGTTCCTCGCCTTTGGCGCCTTCTCCCTTTCGTCCGCGGTCGGCTTTGCCGCCAAAAACCGTGGCTCTATTAGCGAAGACCGCGCGCTTGCTGCTGCGAAGCTCGCCGGTGTGAGACATGAGATCGAAGAGGCGGAAGCGAAGCTCAAAACCCTCGGCGCCCCTCATCCCTTTCCGGCCCTTCAAGAAGCCTTGCGCGGTCTCGAACAGGATCGCCGCTGGCAATCCACGAAGTCCTGCCAGGAAGCGACAACGGACGCTTCGCGCTCCTTCTGCAAGGGCTATTTCGAAATCAAGGCCGAAGCCGCGCGGGCGAGCGAAGCGGCTCGAATTGATGAGCGCATTACCGGACTCAAAAGCGAAACCCGCCGTCTCGAAGATCAAGGCGCGGGCCGCGAAGCCGACAATCAGGCGGCCGTGCTTGCGCGGCTCTTCGGATTGCCGACCACGAAGGTCGAGCGCGGCCTGATGTTTTTTCTCGCCGTGCTGGTCGAGATCGGCGCGGCGCTTGGGCTGTATTTCGCGACGGGACACATACGGCCGACGGGCTCCGCCCATACACAGCGGGGCAGGGGAGCGACCATTATCGAAGGCGATGTCTTGCAGGACATTTCCCAAGGCGAGTTCACACGCGCTCCGATGAAGCAGATCCCGGGGCCGGTTCCCCGGCGGGTGCCGCGTCTCAGGCAAACTTAGTTGTGGCGTTAACAAAGAGAACGAAGCAAGGGAAAAACAGCAATGGGCTATGTGGTGCCCTTTATGAACGGCAAGGGCGGAACCGGAAAATCCGTGCTGGCTCGCGCTTACGCGGTCGAGGCTGCGCGGGCAGGGGCCTCTGTCCTGATCGCTGATTTGGACGATGTGCAACGCACCTCGAAACATTGGGCGGATCATCGCAAAGCCAACGGCCTGAAGCCTGAGATCCGCGTCGAGGTGGCGACGCCGCGCGTTGCCTATGACATGGCGGACCGTTCTGACGTGCTGGTCATCGATGCGCCGGGCTGGACCGATGGCGAGAGTTTGAAAATGGCGCGCTGGTCGACCTTCTGTGTAATCCCCTCGCGCGCCAATCGCATGGATGACCTTTCTGAAACGGTGCGGCTCCTTCATGCGCTGAAGGCCGAAGGCATTGCCGACTGGCGGTTTGGCGTTGCACTCAACGCGCTCCGCGCGGCAACGGCCATTGAGGATGACCAGGATGCCAGAGCCTATCTCGCCGAGGTCGGTTTCAAGGCTCTGCCCGGCTTTGTGCGCGATCTGAAGGGTTACGAGATCGCGCTTCTGGAAGGCAAAGCGATCACCGAAACTGCCGAGAAAGAGCTCAACGACGAGGCTTTCGTGCTGGTCAATGGCATTGCCGGTGCCGTTCTCGAAGCTGGCAAGAAGCTGATCCGCGAGGCGGAAGCAAAATCCAAAGACCGCGAGCGCGACAAGGGAGGGCGCGGACGATGAGCAAGAGCAATTTCGATAAACTGGCGAAGCTCCCGTTATTTGCGCGGCCGCCGCGTGCAGACGAGGAGGCGAGCCCCGTCGTGGGTTATGGCGCTGTCCGTGCTGCGGACGGACGTACCGCGCGCCGTACCGGCCGGACAGTGCAATTTGCAACCGTGGTCTCGCCCGAGTTCAAACGCTGGGTCAAGACCAAGGCCGCCGAGAAGGACAAGAGCATGGCGGCGTTGCTCGACGATATGAAAGCCGCCTATATCGAGAAATATGGAGAGTAACCGTGCTGTTTCTTTTGAGGCGGAAGCCACCTGCAAAGATTGAGCGGCCGGCACCGGAGCCGGCCAGGCGCAACCGGCAGCAAAACATCAAGGTCAGCGAAGATTGTTCGTTTGCTTTTACCGCGCTTGCCGAAGCGCAAGGCATAAGCAAGGCCGCTTTGTTCGAGGACATGGTGGCCGAGCGCCTTGAAACGGCGCAGCGGCAGGGCTTCGAGCTCAAGATTACGAACGGTTAGGTGCTGGCAGGGTGGCCGCCGTGGGTGATGGATTGCGCGAGGAACGGTGGTCTTATCCGCCCGACTATGTGTCGGCGGAAACGCTCGCCTATCGCCTCGATTGCTCGCGCTCCACCATTGACGCCTATGTCCGGCTCGGCTTGCTGCCGAAGCCGGAGAGCATTGGCAATTTGCAGCGGTGGGATTTTGGGCAGGTCAAAGCCTTTATCAAGGCGCAAAATGCTGGCCCAATGTCACGCAAAAATGGCTCGGCGTCGGAAGAGGACGACGCGTTTTTGAAAGGGTTGGAAGGTGGGTCGGCCAAGAACGGCTAGGGTGAAGCTGCCTCCCCACGTCCACGTCGTGAGAGCGAGGGGAAAGGACTATTATTACTATCACCCTCACCGAGGCAGAGATTATGAGGGGCAACGCGTAAAGTTGCCCGGCGACCCATTTCAGCGTAACGGCACGCCCAATGCGGAATGGTGGGACGCCTACGACGTGCTCGCCGGCAATCGGAAGCGGGGGCCGAAAGAAGGAAGCTTTTCCGCTCTCATCCTTGAATTCAAAACGAGCCCGGAATGGTCGATGTTCTCCGAACATACGCGCCAGGACTGGTCGCGCTATCTCGACCGCGTCGAAGAGGTCTGGGGACCGCTTTCCGTCTTGGCGCTGGAGCCAAAGCATGTGCTGAAGCTCAGGGACAAATACGCGAAGACCCCAGCTGCAGCGAACAATCTTTTGAGATGCCTCTCCGCCATGATGAGCTTTGCCGTTCCGCGGGGCTGGCGGCCAAACAACCCTTGTGTCCAGGTCAAGAAGCTAAAAGGGGGAGAGGGTTACGCGCCGTGGGAATTCAGCGATATCGATTATTTTAAAATGCGCGCACGCGTGGACCTTTGGCATGCGGCCATCCTCGCGCTCTACTCCGGTCAGCGGCTGGGCGATGTCCTGAATATGCGGTGGGACGACATCGCGAATGGCTTGATTGCGGTCCTTCAGAACAAAACGCGGAAGAAGCTCTGGATACCCATGCATGCGAACTTGCGCGCGGCTCTTCACGACATACCGCGTTGCGGCATGACCATCCTAACGAACACGAAGGGGCAGCCCTGGACGCTGATGGGCTTCAAGGCAAGCTGGTCCACCGAACTCAATCGCCCTGAAATGAAGCTTCTGCGCGATAAGGCGCTCGTCTTTCATGGGCTAAGAAAGTCCGCCGTTGTGTTTTTGCTCGAAGCGGGATGCACCGACGCGGAAGTGGCGGCCATCACCGGCCAATCGCGTCAGATGGTGGAGCATTATGCGAAGCAAGTGAACCAAAGGAAACTTGCCGCGACGGCTATGTCGAAATGGGAAGCTTCCGACGCCGACGGCGCTTCAAAGGATAGCGAGGATTAGCTTTACGCCCTGTGAAAAACTCGGCGTAACCGTTGCGGCATCGAGCGCGTTTCGCACGAAACAGGAACGTCTAAAACCGGAATATGTAAAACATCGCCGGATAATATGTAAAACGTTCCCAAATGTTCTCCAATTTCTACCCGCTAAGGTACTGAAACAATTGGCGATCCCGGAGGGGCTCGAACCCCCAACCCCCTGCTTAGAAGGCAGGTGCTCTATCCTGTTGAGCTACGGGACCGTTGCCGCACACCCTACCCTTCGCCGGCGGTCCTGTAAATCGCGGCGATGGCACGGCGCTAAGCAGATTCCGCCCGCCTAGCCAACCGATGCCAGCTTAGGATCTTCGCAAAGTCCCCGCCTTCCCGAGGGCAAGCTTTATCGCAAAACCTCAAAAACCAACCCCGTTTTCACGGATGGGTTTTGCGAACTCTGCTTAGGCCGCCAGCGCGGCCGGAGCACCTTGCGGCGGCGATCCGCTAAGCAGGATCGCCCGATAATAAAACGCGGGCGCCGCGATGTGCAGGATTCGCGCGGCCTCCATCAGCATGGTGTTGGTAACGGGCGCGCGGATGGCGGGCAACGGCCGGCCAAGCCGCGAGCGCGAGCGCCGCCAGCGAAGCTGCGAGAGATAGGCCCGCCCGCGGCACGCTCCACCAGAAATAGCCAATGCGCTGTGGCCAGCATTCCGGCAGCTTCCACGCGATTGCCGTCATCAGCGGCGCCGAGAGCAGCCATAGGAGCCCCACCAAATACGCCCGGTCGGTAAGGCTATCGTAATAGGTGTCGCGGAAGCAGCCGATCTGCAGACCGGGTTTGAAGGCCAGCCCGCGCCAGGCGAGGTAACTGCGCAGTTGCGGCGCTAGAATTTCGATGCCGGATTGCGCGAGCCAAAAGGCGTTTGCCCAAAGAATGAAACCGGTGCGCGAGAGCGCCTTCATGACGGCGAAAAGCCCTCGCCCATTCTTCTGAAATGGGACAAAAACTCGTCGTAGACGCTTTCCGGTGCAAGGCCGATCAGCCGGAAATAGCCGCCATGGCGCGCCTCGACGACGAGTTGATAGACAAGCGCAGCGACGCCTGTATCCACGTCCGTTCCCCGGCCGGCGATCTCAACGGCGGGAAGGCCGGAAATCGTCAGCTCGCGTACCGTTTGGACGGTCTTGTCCGCCATCTGGTCGATGTGGTCGAACGAGCGCCCGGCAAAGAGGCCGAGATTGGGGATCGGCGCCACCGATAGGGACGGCGCCACGAGAAACAGAGGCTGCAAACCTTTCCCGCCGTCGAGCGCCTCTGACGGCTTCAGACGGTAGCCCTTGGTGGTGCCCAAAAGCGAAAGGTCCTCCTCGAAGGGGCCCAGATAGGAGAGGGTGAAAAGCTTCGGCGCTTCGGGCGCGTCCGCGCGCACGGTAGCGGAAGCGAGAATCTTCTCGATCTTCGCGCCGGTCATGATCCCCGATAGAAGGGCGGCACGAGGAACGTTCGCGCTCACCATGCCGGTCATTCCGCCGTCGCGGAAGATAAGAATATATTTCTCGTAATCGACGAGGGCCGTATTCTGCTCTCCACGAAGGTAGCTGTAGTCGCCGGACCGGCCTGGCAAAGAACGGCTCTCAACGCCGATCACGCCTTGCGCCTCGAAAGTTTCTTTTGCGCGGCCAATGGCCTTCAGCGGCTCGAAGGCAGTAAGCGGCAGCTCCAGAAGTGCAATCGACGTCCCGCTTTTCTCGTGAATAAACCCAGCGAACCGGTCCGCCGGGGCAAAATGCTCGCTCACGGCAAGTGCGATACGGCTGCCCGGAGCTTGCCGGAGGGGAGCTTTCTTGCCGCTACGCCAGCGATAGAAAGCCGCGGCAGCGCCGAGGAGGGCGATGGCCAAAACAGTAATCGCTACGGCGTGGAAGGGAATACCGCTCATAGCCAACGGAAAATCATCGTGCGATGCTCCTGTTCCTCAGAATGCTCTAAAGAATGCTCTAAGTCCCTAACAGGCTGACGCATTTTTTGCAATTTCTGCAAAATGAGAAACGGCGCATGCTACACGCGGGCGAGTGCGGCAGCGCTTTTATGCGCCCTTCGCCAACGCAAGGACGGCGCCGATCAAAGCAGGCAACTCCTCGAAGCGGTGCATGACGGCGTCGGCGCCAAGCTCGTCTGCCGGCTGGGACGCATAGCCGAAGCCCGCCGCGATAACGGGGATGCCCGCCGCTCTTGCCGCATCGATATCGGCTTCGCTGTCTCCGACCATAACGGAAGCGGAAAGCTCGCCGCCCGCAATACGGACCAGCTCGGCGATGTGACGCGGGTCTGGCTTGTGGAAGGGGAAGGTGTCGCCGCCGGCGACGGCGTCGAAGAGCGAGCCGACCCCGAGCACCGATATGAGCCTCAGCGCGAGCCGCTCGCGCTTGTTCGTGCAAAGCACTAGCCTGGCCCCGCCAAGGCGCAGGACGGCCGCCACTTCGCGGAAACCCGGGAAGAGCCGCGTCTTGGCGGCGATGTTTTCTTCGTAATGTGCGACGAGCTTCGCGGAGAGCCGGCTTAAGAGCTCTGCATCGGCGGCATGGCCGCCGGCCGACAGCGCCGACTGCAGCATGGCCTTGGCCCCATAGCCCACGCCCTTCTTGATCGCCTCCGCCGGCGCTTCGCCGAAACCCTCGGAAATCAGGGCGGCATTCGCCGCATCGGCCAAATCGCCGGCCGTGTCGGCAATCGTGCCATCGAGGTCGAAGACGATCGTGGCGCTTTTTTTGCGGGGCCGGTTCAGCATGGTCTCCAATACTTGCGTCAGGCCTAAGCTTACAAAGAGATTGGACCGATTTGAGGCTTGGCTGACGCAGCTTATCCACAAAAACCACAGTTTTTATTCAATTAGCAGCTGCATTGCGGAAAGGCTGTGCGGTTATTGTCACAGACGGGGATCGGAGTGCATGGGCGGGACGCGTGACGCCTTTAGCGAGGTAAGTATTTGTTCCGTATGGCATTATTCCAGCGATGAGCGTGCCAGCATCGCCGCCGGTTTTTTTGCCGGAATGGAAAAACTGTGTCAAAGATAGGAAAATGCCGGGGCGTATCTTGCTCAATTGCTAAGGTTTCGATATTACAACCTAACGGGGTGCACACGCGCACGCTTCAATCGCAGATAGGCATGGAGCGAACCATGCCGGGGTTGTTTCATCATGAATACACGTCGAAGCCAGCTTTATTTGGCCCACAGCTGCCTAGCCGAACAAGTCTTTCCGGAACAGAGCGATACCGGCGATTACATCGCAGAAATGCAGCCCGAAGACGCTGCTGAGTACATTGCCGCTCTGCTCAGCTCTTTACGCGCCATCGCCGTCAAGGCGCAATTTCGCATTCTCTCCGATCTTCTTTCCGTCGCCGAGGAAGAAGCCAAGCTTCACTGTCGCGCCTAGAGCGCTATCGCCTTTGATGGAATCAAAGGCGCGCTCTAGCTTTTTGTTTTCGCACGATCTTATCGCAAAACCGGTGTCCACTTTTGCGGATCATGCTCTGAGCGTTTGCGCGCCAGCTATTTATGGCCGCAAGGACACCTGACGCCCGCCCCAACGCTCGATTCGCCCCAATAGGTCGAGCGACAGAAGCGCGGCATTTACATGCCGCGCTTCTAATCCGCTCAAGCGGCAAAGCTCATCGACGTCGATGGGCGACAAGCTCAAAAGCTTCAAAACATCATTCGCCGCCTCGCTCCCGAAATCCAAGCCATCTGCAACATCCCTGGCCGAGGAAGGGCCGGCTGCAGCGGCTGTGCGTTCCTCGCATCGCGGAACGCCCGGCAGTTTTACCGGACTGGAGCCCTCCCAGCTTGCGAGCAGCGGTTGCAGCGCCTCCTCGATATCGTCCGGGCCGGTGGTGAAAATCGCGCCTTGCTTGATGAGCTGGTTGGTGCCGGCGGCCCTCGCCTCGTAAGGATGGCCCGGCACCGCGAACACCTCGCGGTTCTGCTCGCCGGCAAGCCGCGCCGTGATGAGGGAGCCCGAGCGCTCCGCCGCCTCGACGACCGCCACTCCCAGGCTCGCCCCGGAAATGATACGGTTCCGCCTCGGGAAATCCTGCGAGCGCGCCACGAAGCCCGGCGGGCACTCGCCGATGAGGATGCCGTTTTGCGCGATCTCCGCCGCAAGGCCAGCGTGCTCGGGCGGGTAGATCGCATCGAGGCCGCCCGGAAGCACGGCGCAAGTCGCAAATGGCAGCGCGGCGCGATGCGCGGCCGCATCGATGCCGCGGGCCAGGCCCGACACGATCAGAAATCCCCGGCGCCCCAACTCCGCGCCGATCTCACCGGCGAATTTCAGCCCGGCTGCAGAAGCATGCCGCGAGCCGACGACGGCAAGCGGCGGGCGGCTCCAAAGCCCCGGCTGCCCCTTGATATAAAGAAGCGGCGGCGGCACCTCGACTTGCGCGAGCAGCGGCGGGTATCCGGGTTCGCCCGCCGCGACGAGCGTGAGGCCGGCAGACGCGGCTTTCTCAAGCTCGCTCTCGATAGAAGCGGGCGTTGGAATGCTCCGGGGCTCGATGCGGCTGCCACGCTTTGCGAATTCCGGCAAAGCTTCGAGCGCCGCCTCCGCCGAGCCGAAATGCGCAAGAAGCTCCCAGAATGTCACCCCGCCGATATGCGGCGTGCGGATCAAGCGCAGCCACGCCCGTTTTGCGCTTTCGCTGAGCGCCCTTGCGCTCCCCGGAGCGTCTGAAATTTTACCCTGCTTGCAGGGCGCTTCAACCGGCGGTGGTTTCATGGCCTGAAATCGAGTTCCGTATGCGGCGAGATCCGCGAGGGCAGGCAATGACGAGTAGCGGGCCGGCGGCGCTATGCATAGGTGGATCCGGCAAAAAATTCGCGCAAAGCCGCTACGCTGCAGCTGGCGGAGGGAACGGGAACGGCGAAAGTTCCGTACGCAAGCCGCGCAATAGCTAAGCGCCGGGTATCCTCTGCCTAAATTGCCCTAGCCTTTCCCCTCGTCTCAGATCGCGGAGCCTTGCCGCCGGCCTTACCCGATTTGGCCATCCGAAGGTAGACTTCGGCGATTTTCAGTAACGATGCTTTGGTTGCGCGATCTTGCATCGAGGAGGCGTGCGTACGCGTCATCTCAGCTTGGGCCATGCAATACTCGGGATCGTTCAAACGCGACAAAAACATAAGATTTACCCCCCTACAAAACGCTTCCTATTCCAACGTTTCCGGCAACAGCCGTGCTTATTGCAAAATAGGGTCCGCAGAGAGACACTCCTTGCGCCTATTGATTGCAAACTTTGCCAATTTTAAGTAGTCGTTAGCGAGCGCTAAAAGCGATCCCTTGGCGTGGTTATTTGGCATATACTCTGCCTGCCGCCTCGCTTCTCTCGCGCGCGCGAGGCAATAATGCGGATCGTCTAACCGCGACAACGTCAACATCGGCTTTACCTCTGGACTATTCGATGAACAAAATTTAAATATTAACGCTAGAATGTAAAGCAAAACACTACCATAGATTGTATTTGCCGGCGAAAGCGTTGCCGAAATGCCACGGTTCGCCTAAAATAGAACACAGATTGCAATGCATTTGGCCGCAGGCGGCTTCAATCGGGCTTATGCTCTCAAGCACCCGCTGGAACCAAAAGGCGCTTATTTGCGATGCTTAAATCTGTGCGCCGCCGGGGGTGTCACGAAGCTTTCGGATTATAAGTGGGTGGAAATGCGCTATATTGTTGCAAGCAGACTCATTCATGATCCACGCGGTATCTGCCATGACTATGAATAAACACGATCTTGTAAGCATAAAGCGGCTCTTATTATCGGCCCGGGCCGCTGTGCAAGACGCAGGCGCATTGGCCCGTCGCGTAGGCGACGATGCTCTCGCCCGGCGGCTGCGCGAAATAACGGGAATGCTGACAGACGAATTGGACGATGCGGACCGGCAAATTGCCCAGCACCCTGGGCTGAGCTAAGGTCAGCCGCGCTACTCATTACCAAGTTTCATAAACGCTGACACGTGCAGTGTCATTCGCGCGCAAGAGCGGGTGAAGAAAACGGCGATCGCAACGAAGGGCATTCCGGGCTCAGCCGTCATCCCCGCATAAAAGCGTGTGAAGGAATCAAAGGGGCGCTCCGCCGGAGGCTCGCAACCGTCATTCCCGCGAAAGAGCGTGAAAAAATTGGCGCGCTCGCAGCAAACTCAGTTGTCATGGCCCGGCTTGACCGGGCCATCCAAGAAAAAAACAATGCACTCAATATGTCGCTAGATGGCCGGAGCTTAACCCTCGGGCTATGACCCGAGGGTCAAGCCCGGCCATGACAGAAGTGGTTGGGATCCCTTGAGCATGCGCGGGGATGACGGCCCCGTGCAAAAACGGAAACGGCACCCGAAGGTGCCGTCCAGTGACCAGATGGGGCTGGTTATTTCAAGGGCTCGTAGCTCGGGCCAACGTGATAGTTCAGACCGGCGCGGAAGGTGTGGAACTCATCGTCGTTAACTCTGCCGCCATTGGCAGAATATGAGCCGAACGTTGCGTTCGCCGGATCGTTCGTTCCGAGGTTGATGTATTGATATTCGAGCTTCACCGACCAAGCGGCGCCGGTCTTGAGTTCGATGCCGCCTCCGAGCACGTAACCCACCGGAGTGTTGCTAGTGCTGAAATTCGCCTTGCCTATGGTCGCGTCATTCTGGAGGCCGCCATAAGCGAGACCGCCCGTGGCGTAGTATAGGGTTCTATCCGTCGCAAAGCCGATGCGGCCGCGGACCGTTCCGAAATAATCGAGCTCCGACTTGGACCTGTCGCCAGAACCGTTCGTCGCGCTGTCTTGGAATCCGGCGCCTTGCAGGTCGGCTTCGACGCCAAGAACGAGACTCCCATATCCGGTGTAACGCCCATATCCCTGACCGCCTTGCCAGTTGTAGCCAAGCTGGCCGCCGCCGAAGCCACCCGATGGATTCACTCCACCCAAATTACCGGCAGCATAGCTGAGATTGTCAACTTGGCTCCAACCGGCGCCGCCGTTGATACCGGCATAGAAGCCGGACCAGAGCGTAACTGCAGGTGCCGGGGTATCCTTGTAGCCGCCTGCGGAAAGGTCGGCGGCATCTGCCGGGAAAGCCGCAAGCGCCAAAGCGCCCGTTAATGCCAGCCCAAAAATGCCCCTACGAAATTTCATGCTTCAGTCTCCATCCAGAGTAGCGCCCACTAGCTTATAAGTTTCGTAGACCACGTTCTGCACAAGCGGCAAGCTGAGATAGCATGTGCTCAAATATTAGCCATGCGGCTGTGTAACAAAGGCCGCAACTTATAAACGTTTTTATACGGAGTTCTGAACGCTCATACTGCTCTGGATAATCCGGCCGCCTGGGCTTAAATCCCCGCGTAAACGCATTGCCCAGCTTGCCGCACACGGAAAAATCTGAGGCCCGATCTTAAACGGTTCTGTACACGATTTTACCTGTTACCGGCCGGTTGGGGCAATGGATTGCGGAAAGCGCTGTGTCGAGGCCGGAACGGAACGCATTAAGCCTGTTTGCTAACAAACACCTACCAGGCCAAGGAATACGACTGATTTCAATGCGTTATAATGACGTTAGCAGACGTCATTATGATTCATTGCGGTATCTGCCATGCCTGTGAATAAGCACGACCTCATAAGCATAAAGCGGCTCTTGCTGGCGGCCCGAATCGCTGTGCAAGACGGGGGTGCAATGGCACGGCGTGTAGGGGACGACGCGCTCGCCCGGCGGCTGCGGGGCATAGCGGTGGTGCTAACGGATGAGCTGGACCATGCCGACCGGCAAATCGCGGGAGAGCCGGGGCTGGGCTGAGGCGCGTTGCGAAGCATAGCTTCGCGGCATTATTGCGCCCAATTTGGGCGCAAGCTATAAACGCAATATGCGGATCATTGCCCGGCGCACTCTGCTAAACTTCGTGAATGCTCGCGCCGGCCATAAGGATCAGCCTGCGTTGAAGGCAGCGCTCGATGCGTGGTTCGAGGAGGTGCGCCGGTCGAAATGGTCCAGCACCGCCGAAGTTAGGCGGCATTATGCGACCGCAAGCATCGTCTCCGCTGAGCGTATCGTCTTCAATATCAAGGGAAACGACTACCGGCTCGTTGTGGCCGTGGACTTCGAGAAGCATATCGTTTGGATCAAATGGATCGGAACGCACCGGGATTATGACCGGATTGACGTTTCAAAGGTGGATTACGATGGATAGCGTAAGACCCCTCCGGTGCGAGGCAGACTACGAGGCGGCGCTTGGCGAGGTTGAAAAGCTCTGGGGCTCGCAAAGCGGGACTGCCGAGGGCGATCGGCTGGACGTGCTTGCCACACTGATCGACGCCTATGAGGCCGAACACTTCCCGATGGACCCGCCCGATCCCATCGAGGCGATCAAATTCAGAATGGAGCAGCAGGGCCTCACGCGCAAAGACCTGGAAACCATCATCGGCAGCAGGACGCGGATCGCGGAAGTCTTAAGCCGCAAACGCGGCCTCTCCATTGCGATGATCCGCCGGCTTCACGACAAGCTTGGCATTTCCGCCGATGTGTTGATCCGGCCTACCCGTTAGCTTTGGATAGCTTTATTTTGCTTTCCTGCCCCAAAATCAAATTCCGTATATTCTGGTGATGCCGCGCGATCAGCAGCGCGGACAAAGCGAACACGAAGACCGCAAGCACGGGCGAGGCCTGGGTCAGCACGAATGCCGGCGTGAACAGAGCCGCCGCGAGCGCGGACAGTGACGAATAGCGGAAGAGCACGGCGACGCCGAGCCACAGGGCGCAAAAAAACACGCCTGCGGGCCAATATAGCGCGGTGACGACGCCGATATAGGTGGCGACGCCTTTGCCGCCCTTAAATTTCAGCCACACCGGGAAGAGGTGTCCGGCGAACGCGCCCGCCGCGGCGAACAGCGCGGGCTCGAAGCCGAGATAGAGCCGGCACAGCAGCACGGGCACGAAGCCCTTGGCGGCATCAGAGAGGAGGGTGAGCAGCGCGAGGCCTTTGCGGCCGGTGCGCAGCACGTTGGTCGCGCCGATATTGCCGGAGCCGATTTTGCGGATGTCGCCCGCGCCGCCGAGATGGCTGTAGATCCAGCCGAAGGGGATGGAGCCGAGCGCGTAGCCGAAGAGAAACGCGCCGGCCCAAACGAGCCAGGGCTGCGCGCCGAGCGTCACCGCGAACCACAAATCTTTTTCGTTCAAGGCCATCGCGCAACCCCCGCGGTTTGAGGCTGCCGCACCTTACAAAAAAGGCAGCGCCGGTCAAATGATTCACCCCTCACCCCGGCCCTCTCCCGCAAGGGGAGAGGGTGCGCCGTTGCACGCTCAGCATCGGCATTCCGAAACGATACCGCGCGACAACGTTCCTTCTCCCCTTGCGGGAGAAGGACAGGATGAGGGGTAAGCCACAAAAGAAAGGTCCCCATTTTCGTAGCGCCCCTCCATGGTTAATGCCGGCATGGTAAATGGGGCGGGGTTTCTATTTCTCCCCGCCGCAAAACTCGCGATTTTTGCGCGTTTTCACCCGCAAATCGCGACTCCAAAAAGTCCGTTAAATATAATTTCATCGCCGGACTAACCATAACGAGCCGCATTAGTCTCGGGCGGCACGCTTCTGCCGTTTGGATTTCTTCTGCATTATCAGCGTACTACCCGGCTTAATGCTTTGGCAAGGCGCTTTCAGCGAAGCTGGCGTCTTAAGGCAGCAGGCGGAGCAACCATGGTCAGTCACGGCAATCGTAAACGGCGCGAAGCTCACAGGCTCTGCGCTATATATATAAAGAGTGGGAGCGTGGCCGCGGACGCTACGCTTTGAAAGGTGACGAGCTGCGCCATGAGCTCCGCGTCGCCGCCCATTTTTCGCGCCATCGTGTAGGCGGTGGCCGCGGTGGGCACCGCTGCCGAAATCACCGTGACGGTGCGGGCCAGCCCGGTTAGCCCTGCGAGCCAGCACAGGAAAAGCACGAGGAGGGGCATGCCGATCAGCCGCAACGCCATATTCGCCGCGACAAGGCGCCCCGAAGCATGCGCGCTCCCAAGGTTGAGGCCGGCGCCCACGGCAAGAAGCGTGAGCGCGATGCTGGCGATTCCGAGCAGCGAGAAGGTTTGGTACACGAAATCGGGAACGCCGGTGGCGTTAAGCACGAGGCCGAGCAGGCAGGCGAGCGCAAGCGGATTGAGTGCGAGGCGCTGCAACATTGGCAGCAGCCTGACGCCCTCATTGGCGCGGCCGAAAATGAGGAGAATGACCACGGTATAGAGCTGCACGGCTGGGATGAGCGAGGCGACCGATAGCGCGGCGAAGGTCAGCCCCCGCTCGCCGAAGAGCGCCGCCGAAATCGCAACCGCGATGGTGCTTTGCCAGCGGATCACGCCTTGGAAGAAACTCGTGAAGGTTGGGCCGGGAAGCGGCCGGCCCACGGCGAGATAGGTGGCGACGATGGCGCCGGCCATGATCGTGATCGAGGCGATGGAAACGGCCACGAAATCGAGCGCGGGAACGCTGCCAAGATCGGCACGCATCAGCGTTTTGGCGAGCAGCGCCGGAAAGAGGACGTAGAAAGTTATATGATCCAGCGCGTGCCACATTTCCTCGCCGCCGAATTGCATGCGCGCCAGCGCGTAGCCGATGGCCGAGATTAGAAACAGCGGCGCAAGCGCTGTGAGAATGGCGATCATGACAGGGGCGAGCGCCGGCTGAAATTGTGCCGGTCGAGCGCGCCCTGCAAAATGTAGGCGGCGGCCATCTTGTCGATCAGCTCGGCGCGGCGCTTGCGGCTGGTATCGGCTTCGAGAAGCGCGCGTTCGGCGGCAGCTGTCGACAAGCGCTCGTCCCAGAAGCACATCGGCAAATCGGTGAGCTGCGCGAGGTTGCGTGCGAACGCCCGTGTGGATTGCGCGCGTGGCCCCTCGGTGCCGTCGAGATTGATCGGCAGGCCGATGATGAGCCCGCCTGCGCCGTGCTCCTTCGCCAGCGCGAGGAGCCGTCCGGCATCGGCCGCGAACTTCGTCCGGCGGATGGTTTCGAGCGGGGTTGCGATCTGGCGCATGACGTCGGAAAGGGCGAGCCCGATGGTCTTCGTGCCCATATCGAGGCCCAGCAGCCGCTCATCGTGCTGCAACCGTTCGAAAAGCCCGGATGGCGGGAGAAGCTCCGATGGCACAACTTTGTCCTTGGGTGTTTTTACGAATTGCGGGTGTTTGCGCCTCTCTTATAGTGCAGAGCGAGTGGCCGGTCACTCTCAGGAGATTCGCAATGAAGCTAACATGGTTCGGGCATGCCGCCGTGCGCGCCGAAAACGGCAGCCACGTCATTCTTATCGACCCATTTCTCTCGCAGAATCCAAAATTCCAAGGCTCGGTTGACGAAGCCGCGCGCGGCGCAACGCACGTGGTGCTGACCCATGGCCATGACGACCATGTGGGCGATGCGGTGGAGATCTGCAAAAAGACGGGCGCCACGCTCGTTGCGGTTTACGAACTGGCGATGTTTCTGGCCGGACAAGGCGCCGGGAAAGTGGAGCCTGGCAATCCCGGCGGCACGATCGATCTTGGCGGCGGCGTGAGCGTGAGCTTCGTCAAGGCGTTTCACTCATCTTCGACGTCGGTTGACGGCAAGACCGTCTACCTTGGCAATCCCTGCGGCGTCGTGATCGAAGGCCTCGGCAAGACCGTTTATCATATGGGCGACACGGAAATTTTCGGCGACATGGCACTCATCGCGGAGATATTCGACCCCAAAATCGGTTTCGTGCCGATTGGCGACCGCTTCACCATGGGCGCAGGAACGGCGGCGCTCGCTTGCAAAAGGTTCTTCAAGTTCGACGCCGTCGTGCCCATGCACTATGGAACCTTCCCGATTATCGATCAGGACCCCGGCAAATTCGCCGCTGCAATGGCGGGCCAGAATGTGATCATCCCGGAAATTGGCAAACCCTTCGAAATTTGACCCCGCGCGCTCATCGCGGCACCCGCCAACGTGCCGTTCGCTGAGGGGCCGCGGGCTGTCCCGTCTTGCAGTTCGCGGGCATCCCCGCGGCTTGGCCGGGCCGTGTCTTTATTGTCACTCGCGGTGCTATTTTGCACCTTTTCTGCAAACTTGGTTTACGGCCCGATGTTGGGCGCTATCCGCCAGATCATTACTGCAAGCATGAGCGTGAGTAGCGTGTGAGCAAAGGCCCATAAGACAACACTCGCAAGCGGGCTACAGGTGGCAAGCAATCCAAAGCACAGCCTTGGGCTGCAGAGGAACGGGCTTGCAACAGCCTGTGAAGCACTGGCGATGGCATTTCTGTAGTCTTTTAAGCCACTTACGCCTGGTTCACCGGTGCCGGAATGGCTCGTTCCAAGGGCATTGCTAAGCAATTGAGCCGGTTCACTTGCGGGAAGCAGGAGGATAAAAACGCCAGCTGCGGTGTACGTCATGAACTGAAGGCAGGCACCCGGCAGAAGCCAGCCCGGCATACCGGTGCCCGGGCATGTTACATTCGCCACGCCTGCCGAACTGGGTACAGCATTACCTGAGCAATATTTTCCTGCGATGAATTCAAAGAAAATATTACTGCTCAACTATCCGCCCAAGCTGCGGCGGAACAGTTCGGCTGCCTGTATCCGGTTGTTCCTCACGTGGTTGCGCGCAACTAGGAACGTAACGGGAATGAGGACAGAAAATAATGAACCTACAGCAATATCGGCAGACTTTACAGTAACTATTTTAGCATCATCAACATTCTATCAATGCAAAACAATGCTATTAGCAACTTCTCCGACGGAATAACCGCAGCACTACATAACAATACTCATCGCACCTCAACGGTTATGCTTACTTAGTTGAGTTCTCACTCTGCGCTATTCCGTAATTATTATAGAACAACCTCAATTTCAAAAAACCGTCCGGTGTCAGAAAATGAGTTGAGGATGCCAGGAACGTCACCTTATTCCATGACGCGCCAGTTCGCCGCGGCATGCCGGGCAAAGAACGCCCAGCAAATATCCGTTAAGCGCTGTTCGCTCACCTGCCCTCAAACAGGCAAGTACCACAAAGCATAATTTGCCGATATTGACAAATCTATAGCTGTACCTCTGTATTCATTGCCTTTAACAGCGAAGAGACTCTTCGCCAGCCTATTCCGGTTGAGGGCGAATTGGCGAATAGTCCTGCGGTATGCAAAAAGTGCATATCAGTTATTCATAAATCCATTCCGATTTACGCCTCATTTACCACCTTGATCGCGCCGTTCATTGGTTCAGCAAGGAAAGGTTATGATGAAGAAAGTGAACGGTATGTATGCGGCTGTTTTGTTGGCAGCGGTAGGGTTTGTTGGCTGCCAACAGGCGTACGCCGAATGCGGTATCGCCTCCACCTATTCGTCGGGAACCCGTACGGCAAACGGCGAGCGATACGATCACACAGGCGTCTCGGCAGCGCACAAGTCTCTGCCCTTTGGGACACGCGTGGTTGTCCGCAATCAGCGGACCGGACGTAGCATCACGGTCCGCATTAATGACCGCGGCCCCTTCGTCGCGGGACGGATTATCGACCTATCGACAGGCGCGAAGAACGCCCTTGGCATGGACGGGCTTGCCCCGGTTTGCCTCGAGGTCGTCAGTTACGGCAGCGGGAAGCGCGGCTACCAGAAGCCAAATCTGGGTGAGCGGCTGATCGAGGCGGTTAACCCCTTCTCCAAAAAATCCGGCGCCCGCACGCGCACCGCGAGGTCCGAGCCCGGCAAAACGCAAGTGGCGAACGCTCAGGCTAACGGTACACGCTCTGCAGTGGCGGGCAGAAGTGGAAAACGGTCTGCAAGCGCGCGCCATGGCCGCAAGCACTATGGCGATTCCAGCCGGGGCAAAAAACGCTATGCTAGCGCCCGCCATCGGAATGGTTACTCCAAAAAAGCGAGCCGCCGCCGTCAGTTCGCGTCCCGCGACGACGGCTAAGCAAAGTGCATCCATGCGGCGCACGTGAGATCGTATGCGTGCGCCGCATTTCTTTTCGGCCAGCTAGGCTGCTTGTTTTGTTGACAAAATTTCACGTGCGTTGTCGTGAAATTGCCGCCATTTATAAATTTGTGGGAAGGCCGGGACGAGAGTTCCGGATTGGTGTTGGCTTCCTGCTTTGGATCGCCTCAGGCATCTAGGCTAATCGATTAAGGAGACTTTGATGAAAACCAAGTTTGTGGCCGCTGCCGCGGTATTTGCAGTCCTTTCCGCTCCCGCTTTTGCGCAGGACAAGGCGCCGGCCCCGGCAAGCAAGGCCGATGTGCAGAAGCTCGCCGACAGCATCAAGGGCGACAAAGCCAAGTTGGACGCGTTCTGCCAAGTCATGAAGCTCGACGATGAAGCCGCTCAGGCAAGCGAGAAGAACGACCAAAAGAAGCTCGATGCATTGTCTAAGCAGATGGACGAGACCGGCAAGAAAATCAGCGCAGACTTCGACAAAATCATGTCTTCTCTCGACGAATCTACGTCTCCTTTAATCGAAGAACTCGCGAAGACCTGCAAGTAAGCTTCGTTAGCGCTTCAATCGCGGATTCAGTGGCCGGAAAAATCCGGCCACTCGCCATTTTCAGCTGCACACCGCATGAATACTAAATTGGCAGCGGCTCGCAAATCGCCAGGCGCCGGGCGCCGCCGTTCGTTTTTGGATTAGGAGTTTGTTAACCTTAAGCCTTCGACAGTGAGAGCGAATCACATACCCCTTTGCGGACTTGCGATTGAACAAGTTCGATTGGGGGAACGGTCATGGCTAGGCTCTCCTGTTTCAGTGCGTTTCTGTTTATCGTTTTCATCTCTCTGGCTCTGCCGGTCTATGCAGAAGAGGCCGGCTGTGCGTCTCAGCTCTATCTGGGCTCGTCGCCATCCATCAAAAGCCCGAAGCTCGCGGCGCAGACTTATCCCGTGTGCTTTTCGGAAATTGCCGTGCTCTACTCCGGCATCGCGCGCACCCCGCTTTGGTCGGCCGAGCATCTCACAGCCGCCCGCATCGAACGTGCGCGGACTCTGCCGCGGCTTCGCTCCAACGCCTTCCATGAGGAACTGGCGCTGCCTGCCAATCAGCGTTCCGAGCTGACCGACTACCGCCGCAGCGGCTTCGACCGCGGCCACATGGCGCCGAACGGGGATATGTCGACACCCGAATCTCAGGAAGAGTCGTTCTCTCTCGCAAACATGATTCCGCAGGACCCCTGTAATAACGAGGTCCTGTGGGAGGGGATCGAGTCGGCCGTGCGCGACATGGCGCTCGCTAGCGGCGAGGTGTATGTGGTTACAGGGCCAGCGTTTTTGGGGACAGAACTGCAGAGCCTCAACGGGCGCGTGCTGGTGCCCACGCACATCTTCAAAGCCGTTTACGTTCCATCGCGCAATGCCGCCGCCGCCTATTTCGCTCCGAACGATGGCAGCCAAGCCTGGGAACCCATTTCAATCTCGGAGCTTGAAAGCAGGGTTAGCGTCGACGTATTCCCGCAGCTCACCGCAGCCGTAAAGCAGCACGCAATGATCTTGCCGGAGCCAACGCCGCATTTCGGATGCCGTCTCCGTACAACGGAGGCTGCCGGGCAATCTTCCAGGGCGGGTAGATGACGGTTTTTTCACCATTCAAGAACGAAAGCGACGCGGTTACACTCGGCGATCTAAAGATCGAAAACCGCGAGGACCGCGTCGCGATTTACGGCTCTCTCGCTATTACGCGCGATAGGCCGGGCCTCGCCGATGCGAAAGCGCTCAAAGAGCTCATCGAGAGAATTATCAAGGAATTGGAGGATGAGCACGATTTGCCGCTAAGAGTTGCCGCGGCCGGGCCGGCAGTGACAGTCAAAAATCCGTTCGGCTAAGCCCGGAGCGGCGTGCGTTTAACTTGGAATCGCCGTCATTGCGAACCCCGGCTCGGAGGCCGGGTAAACTCCGCGAAGAGCAATCCAGGACTAGCACCGTGAAATATCCCCGGTTCGCCACGGCGGCTTAAGCCGCCTCGCGACGACGCCGGCGTCCGGTTAAACGCGCGATGCTACAGCCGTCACGAACGCTAGCTTCACGGGCAATAGCTTGAACCGCGCTTGCGAGGGATGGTGTCTTTTGCGGCGTGCGCCCTTGTCAATTTCGCTCAATATCCCGTTTAATCAATATCTTGCACTGTCTTCTTAGTGTTACATGCGGAGACTAGCTTCGCGAAGCCACTCTATTGGCGATAGCGGGGCACCTCGCCCCAAGTAAGGGAGCTAAAAGCGTGATATCATCGATTAAGGCACTTCTCACGGGCGTTGCCGTCTCCATTGCGGTTGCTTCGGCCCCGGTGAAGGCAGCTGATATTTCGGGCGCGGGCGCCACTTTCCCCTACCCAGTTTATGCGAAATGGGCCGATTCCTATAAGAAGGAAACGGGCAACGGACTTAACTACCAGTCGATCGGCTCCGGCGGCGGCATCAAGCAGATCACCGCGCGGACGGTAACGTTCGGCGCCTCCGATAAGCCTCTTACCGCGAAGGAACTTGCTGCTGGCGGCGATCTCATTCAGTGGCCGATGGTCATGGGCGGCATCGTTCCGGTCGTGAACCTCGATGGCATCACGCCAAACGAGCTTACCCTCGACGGGCCGACGCTCGCGAAGATCTTCCTCGGCGACATCAAGTCCTGGGATGACGCGGCGATCAAGGCGCTCAATCCGGGAGTCAATCTGCCATCCGCGGCGATCGTGGTTGTTCACCGCTCCGACGGATCGGGCACAACCTTCAACTTCACGGACTACCTCGCGAAGGTCAGCGCGGATTGGAAATCGAAGGTCGGCTCGGCAACCTCGGTGGAGTGGCCGGCCGGCATCGGCGCGAAGGGCAACGAGGGCGTCGCCAACAACGTTCAGCAAGCCAAGAATTCGATCGGCTATGTCGAAACCGCCTATGCCAAGCAGAACAAGCTCACCACCACGAAAATGGTGAACAAGGATGGCAAAGCCGTCGAAGCCAATGGCGAGACGGTTCAGGCTGCCGCTGCCAGCGCGGATTGGGAGCATTCGGACGGCTTCTATCTCATCATCACCGATCAGGCCGGTGCGAACTCCTGGCCGATCTCGGCTTCGACCTTCATCCTAATGCCGAAGAGCGTTCCAGATGCCGCAGCGGCAGGCGAAGCGCTGAAGTTCTTTGCCTGGGCGTATGCGAATGGCGACCAGGCTGCATCGGAGCTCGACTACGTTCCGATGCCTGCGAATGTGAAAAAGCTTGTCGAGACGCGTTGGAGTGAGATTAAAGGTTCCGACGGCAAGCCGGTTCACGGCGCTAATTACTAAGTTCTGCGACAGGACCGGCCACGGCCGGTCCTGTCCTATAGCGTCGCGGACACGCACCGAAGGCGAGTTAAGACCTTGGTTGATATGACAATTCACGATATTTCCGGTATTGCTCTGGCCTCGCAGCGGGCCCGGGTTCTCAAGCGTTTAGGCCGCGGCGATGCCGTCTTCAGGGCAGTTACAAAAGCATCGGCTATAGGCGTGCTGATCGTCCTGGGCGCAATCTTTGCGTCGCTTGTCATGGGCGCCGCGCTGGCCTTTCAAACCTTCGGCCTCGATTTTTTTGTTACGGAATCTTGGAATCCCGTCACCGACAAATTCGGCGCCCGCGCGCCTATTGTTGGCACTCTTGTCACATCCTTTATTGCGATGCTCATAGCGGTTCCAATCGGGCTTGGTGCCGCGATCTTTTTGACGGAGCTCTGCCCTCCAATTCTGCGCCGCCCTATCGGCATCGCCATAGAGCTGCTTGCGGGCGTCCCGAGCATCATTTACGGCATTTGGGGATTGTTCATATTCGCTCCCTTCTTGCAGGAGCACGTGCAGCCCGCTCTTATCAGCGTCTTCGGCAACGTGCCCATTCTTTCTAGCCTATTTGCCGGCCCTCCCTACGGCATCGGGGTGCTGACCGCCAGCTTGATTTTGGCGATCATGGTGCTGCCCTTCATCACAGCCGTTAGCCGCGACGTGTTCGAAACCGTGCCGGTGCTTCTGAAAGAGTCCGCCTTTGGCATTGGCTGCACGACTTGGGAAGTTATCCGGTCTGTCGTCATCCCTTATACGAGCGTGGGTCTGCTCGGCGGCGTGATGCTCGGTCTCGGACGCGCATTGGGTGAAACCATGGCGGTAACCTTCGTCATTGGAAACGCGCACCGGCTGAGCACGTCGTTACTCGCCCCAGGTACGACCATCTCGGCCACGATCGCCAATGAGTTCACCGAGGCTACCGGAGACCTTTACACCTCCTCTCTCATCGCTCTGGGTCTTATCCTCTTCATTATTACCTTCATCGTCCTCGCGCTCGCGCGGCTTCTCCTAATGCGCCTTGAGAGATCGGCTGGTTCGTAATGGTAAAAAACTTAGGAAAATATAACAGGCGCCGCCGCATGAGCACCTTCGTCATGGGCCTGTGCTGGCTTGCGGCCACGCTTGGGATTGCCGTGTTGTTTATCATCCTCGCGACGCTTATTTATAGGGGAGCGGGAAGTTTGTCCGTGCAGGTTTTCACCCAAGACGTTCCGCCTCCCGGTTCGGGAGGGGGAGGCTTGAAAAATGCGATCGTGGGCAGCCTCATCCTGACGGTGCTTGGAACAGCGATCGGAACGCCCATCGGTGTCCTGGCCGGAACCTACATGGCAGAATACGGGCGGCATTCGCGTATTACATCGGTGGTGCGCTTCATCAACGATATCCTCCTCAGCGCTCCTTCAATCGTTATGGGTCTTTTCGTCTACGGCATCATGGTGCGCCCAATGGGGCACTTCTCCGGAATTGCAGGCGCGGTCTCTCTTGCCGTTCTCGTGATACCGATTGTGGTACGAACCACGGAGAACATGCTGCTGCTCGTGCCGAACCAGCTGCGCGAGGCCGCCAGCGCCATCGGCATGCCGCGGTCGCTTGTAATCCGGCACGTCGCCTACAAGGCCGCGATGGCGGGAATGATCACGGGTGTCCTGCTTGCCATTGCGCGCATTAGCGGAGAGACAGCGCCGCTTCTCTTCACGGCACTGAATAATCAGTTTTTCAGCACGAACCTCAACGCACCGATGTCAAGCCTCCCGGCGGTCATCTTTCAGTTTGCGCTTAGTCCTTACAATAGGTGGCAAGACCTCGCATGGACAGGCGCGCTACTCATCACCGCTGCGGTTCTTACGCTTAGCATTTTGGCGCGCTGGCTCAGCTCTTCCGGAGTAAAATCATGAACACCGATGCGAATAGCAAAGAGCGGATCAGCATCCGTAACCTTGACTTCTATTACGGTCCGTCGCAGGCCCTGAAGAACGTCAGCATGCCGATCTACGACCGCACGGTGACGGCATTTATCGGGCCTTCCGGTTGCGGCAAATCGACTTTGCTTCGCATTCTGAACCGGATGTACGACCTCTATCCGAACCAGCGGGCAGAAGGCCAGGTCGTGTTCGATGGCGAGGACATCCTTGCTCCCGGAGTCGACATCAACCTCTTGCGTTCGCGCATCGGCATGGTCTTCCAGAAGCCGACCCCATTCCCGATGACGATCTATGAGAACATCGCCTTCGGCGTGCGGCTTTACGAGAGGCTGCCAAAGTCTGAAATCGACAATCGCGTTCAATATGCCTTGGAAAAAGCGGCGCTGTGGCCGGAGGTTAAAGACAAGCTCCAGGCAAGCGGGCTCAGTCTTTCAGGCGGACAGCAGCAACGGCTTTGCATCGCGCGCACGGTCGCGCTGCAACCCGAGGTTATTCTCCTCGATGAGCCGGCGTCCGCGCTGGACCCGATCTCCACGGCGAAAGTCGAGGAGCTGATCGACGAGCTGCGGAGCGATTTCACCATTGCCATCGTGACGCATAATATGCAACAGGCCGGACGCGTGTCCCAATATGTCGCGTTCATGTATCTCGGCGAGCTGGTGGAGTTCGGCACAACCGAGCAGCTCTTCACGAACCCGTCCGACAAACGGACGCAAGACTACATCACCGGGCGCTTCGGCTAGAGTCCGGGATGGGGTCGCGCGCCCGGCCAGAGACATAGCCCTTCGATGTCGCGGCATATCGATGCCTCAGCCGGAGATGGAGGCGGCGCCACCTGCCTTGCGGATAGGTGACATTTCCCTCGACAAGGCGAACTACCGGGTCACGCGCGGCGTGCGCGAGGTCCGTATCGGTCCTACAGAGTTTAGGCTCCTCGCCTTCATGATGCAGAATCCCGGGCGCCTGCTTTCCCGCGAACAGCTTCGCGCCGCGGGCTGGGCCGAAACTGCCGCGATCCACCCGCGGACGGTGGATGTGTATGTTGGACGCCTGCGCCGGGCGCTCAATCGCGGCCGGGATCAAGATCCCATCCGCACGGTTCGATACGCCGGATATGTTTTCGGACTTGGCCCAGACAAAAGAAAGTAGACCCAGGGCCAAGGCGAAATCGCTTCTGAACCCCAAATAACGATCAGGCCCATACAAGCTTGGCACGCAACTGCTTAAACCATCCGGAGCGTGACAAAGTCACAGACGGCAAAACGGCCTATCGCATAATCTCCGCACCGTTCCCCAAACGAGGCCGAGCCGGATTTTGAATGCAGGCAGTACGGCCATGATGGCAGCCGGCGCGGGTTACGGCGGCCCGAAGCACCGCTGCGGGATGCGAATGGAAAGCGGCAAAGGATAAAGAGACGATGTACCGGACGATGAACGTGGCTGCGGCTAGGCTCGGCGTTGAACGCAGCGCGCTTGCCGGTGCGTTGCTTGCTTTTGCTGCCGCTACCGGCATTTTGCCCAGCGCTGCGGCCTCTGCCGGCAGCATGTTTGAAGTGAAAGAGCGCAGCGTCGACGATTTGAAGGCCGTCTATGCAACGGTGCGTAGCACGGACGAGATCAACGCTCGCGTTCGCACCGGCGGCACCGTGGCCTCTCTTGCCATCGCCCGGGGCAGCGAAGTGAAAACCGGCGATGTCCTCGCCACCGTCACAGACGAAAAGCTTGCTCTAAAGATGAAATCGCTCGACGCACAAATCGTTGGGCTGAAATCGCGCGCCGAAACCGCGCTGGCCGAGCTACAGCGCCAAGAGCAGCTTGCGCAAAAGGGCTTCGCCGCCGGCGCAAAGCTCGATGAAGCGCGCGCTGCGTCGGAGGTGGCTGCGAACGCTCTGAAATCGGCGGAAGCCGAGCGCGCCGTTATCACCCAGCAGGTGCAGGAGGGCAACGTGCTTGCGCCTGCCAATGGCCGGGTCTTGACCCTGCCCGTCACGGCCGGTACGGTGGTCATGCCAGGGGAAACTATCGCCAAAATTGCGGCAAACGCTTACGTCCTGCGGCTTGAGCTGCCCGAGCGCCATGCGCGTTTCATTCAAAAGGGCGATCCCATCGCCGTTGGCAGCCGGGAGCTTTCCGGGAGCGATGCCCCCATCGGCAAGGGTTCGATCACCCTTGTCTATCCCGAGTTGCAAGACGGCCGTGTGATCGCCAACGCTCAGGCTGACGGGCTCGGCAAATATTTCGTGGGCGAGCGGGTGCTGGTCTGGATCTCGGCTGGAAAACGGAACGCGATCATCGTGCCGCGCGCCTATCTTTTTAATCGCTTCGGCCTCGATTACGCCCGCCTTGAAGGAAGCGACGGAAAGACCATCGATGTCGTGATCCAGCTGGGCCAGCCCGCCCGGCTTGAGGACCAGGGCGAGGCGCTCGTTGAGGTGCTCGCGGGCCTGAGACCCGGCGACAGGCTGGTGCGGCCATGAAACTCGGCATTTCCGGCAATCTCACCCGGGCGTTTATTTCGTCCCCGCTGACTCCGCTTCTTCTGCTTGCCGCACTGGCGCTGGGCAGCATCGCACTTGTCATGCTGCCGCGCGAGGAAGAGCCGCAGATATCGGTGCCGATGGTCGACATTCAGGTCCGCGCCGACGGCCTCAAGGCACAGGACGCGGCGCGGCTCGTGACAGAACCGCTCGAGACCATCGTGAAAGCGATCAATGGCGTAGAGCACGTGTACAGCACGACGTACGACGACCGGGTGCTGGTGACTGCACGCTTTCTTGTCGGCACCAGGGCCGACGAGGCGATCTTGCGCGTGCACGACAAAGTTCGCGCCAATCTCGACCGTATCCCCATCGGCATTCCCGAGCCGCTGATTGTCGGCCGCGGCATCGATGACGTGGCCATCTTGGTTTTGACGCTTGCCCCGAAGCCCGAAGCGGCAGAACGATGGAACGATAGCGCCCTTTATCACCTCGCAGAAAACCTAAGGATCGAGCTCTCCAAGGTCGATAACACCGGTCTCACTTACATCGTAGGCGGAAGACCGGACCAAATCCGGGTCGAGCCCGATCCCGAGCGGCTTTCCCTTTACGGGGTCACGCTTGCCCAGCTCGTGGACAAGGTGAAGTCGGCAAACCGCTCCTTCGTTGCGGGCCAGATCCGCGAGGAGGACCACGCCGTACCGGTGGTGGCGGGCCAAACCCTGCACGGCGTCCCCGACATCGGCCTGCTGCTTTTGACGACCCGCGACGGCCGCCCCGTCTATGTGCGGGACGTTGCGAATGTCGTGATCGGCGGAAAACCGCTCGAGCAGGAGGCCTGGAACTTTACCAAGGCAAAGAATGGAGAGCTGGTCCGGGTCCCGGCCGTCTCCATCGCCATAGCCAAGCGTGCCGGGGCCAACGCGGTCGACATTGCGGAGAAGCTCGTTCAAAAGCTTGAGCTTTTGCGCGGTAGTGCGATCCCCGAGGACATCGGCATCGAGGTCACGCGAAATTATGGCGCGACGGCCAACGATAAGGCCAACGAGCTCCTCTTCCATCTGGGGCTTGCGACCGTATCCATCGTTCTTTTGATCGTGGTTGCGATCGGCTGGCGGGAAGGGTTCGTCGTTCTGATCGTGATCCCGACCACCATTCTGCTCACCCTCTTCGCGTCCTGGATCATGGGTTACACCATCAACCGGGTAAGCTTGTTCGCGCTCATTTTCTCCATCGGGATTTTGGTCGACGACGCCATCGTCGTGATCGAGAACATCGCGCGCCATTGGGGGATAAATGACGGGCGCAGCCGCGTTCAGGCTGCGATCGAGGCCGTGGCTGAGGTTGGCAACCCCACCATCATAGCTACGCTTACCGTGGTCGTGGCGCTCCTGCCCATGCTGTTCGTGTCTGGATTGATGGGGCCCTATATGAGCCCCATCCCGGCCAACGCTTCAGCCGCGATGATTTTCTCGTTCTTCGTGGCTGTCATGGTGACGCCTTGGCTGATGGTCCGCTTCGGCAGTAAAGAGGGCGCAGGTCACGGCCATGACGAAGGCCGCGGCCTTTTGGCACGCGCCTACCTGTCCGTCGCGCGCCCCCTGCTCAAGACGCGCAAACGCGCCCTGCGGTTTCTTTTGGCCGTCGGCGCCGCGACGCTTCTGTCCGTGACCTTGTTCTGGGGCAAAGCCGTGACCGTGAAGCTGCTGCCGTTCGATAATAAGTCCGAGATGCAGGTCGTGATCGATTTGCCGAAAGGTTCCTCGCTTGAGGACACCGGCCGCGTGCTGCAAATGGCTGCCGAACGGCTCAAAACCTTACCGGAGCTGACCTCGATCCAATCCTATGCCGGTACCGCCGCTCCGTTCAATTTCAACGGACTCGTCCGGCATTACTACTTGCGCAATACCCCTGAGCAGGGCGATTTGCAGCTCAATCTCACCCCGAAATCGGAGCGCAGCCGCACAAGCCATGAAATCGCGCTTGAGGTGCGCCAACGGCTCAAGGGTCTCGATCTTCCGCCTCGCACCGCGCTGAAGGTTGTGGAGGTTCCGCCTGGCCCGCCCGTGCTTTCGACGCTGCTTGCCGAGGTCTATGGCCCCGATCCCGCGGAGCGGCGCGCAACCGCTGCTAAGCTGCGCAAGATTTTCGAAGGCATCCCCTTCATTGTGGATGTGGACGATAGCTATGGTGTGCCGTCGGACAGGCTCCGCGTCGCCATCGACCAGGATAAGCTCGAGTTCTTCCGGGTCGAGCAGCGCGATGTCTACGACACGATCCAGGCCTATCTTTCCGGTGTGCCGGTCGGATATTCCTATAAGGGCGAGGGCCGCCATCCCGTGGAGATCGCGATCGCCTTGCCGAAGAGCGAGCTTTCGCTCTCGCAGCACACGCTTTCGACGCCGGTCCCCGCTAACGCTATTCCAGGCAACCGTTCCATCGTGGAACTCGGCGACGTTGTGAGCCTGAAAAAGGAGCGGGCCTCCTACCCCATCTTCCGGCATAACAGCCGGCCGGCGGAAATGGTGACGGCCGAGCTTGCGGGCAGTTACGAGGCGCCGATCTACGGCATGCTTGCGGTACGCGATGCCATAAACAAAGCGGAGTGGGGCCCCGGCCAAAAGCCGCAGATCACGCTGCACGGCCAGCCCGATGACGAATCGAAGCCAGCTCTGCTCTGGGACGGTGAATGGGAAGTGACCTACGTCACCTTCCGCGATATGGGCGCCGCCTTTGCCGTCGCCATACTCGGCATTTATTTTATCGTCGTCGGCCAGTTCGGCTCGTTCAAGCTTCCGCTCGTTATCTTGACACCGGTTCCGCTCACGCTGATCGGCATCATGCTGGGGCACTGGCTGTTCGGTGCGCCGTTCACCGCCACTTCGATGATCGGCTTCATCGCGCTCGCGGGCATCATCGTGCGCAACTCGATCCTCTTGGTGGACTTCATCCGTGAAAGGCGAAGCGCGGAGGTGCCTTTGCGGCAGGTCTTGCTGGAAGCGGGGGCCATCCGGTTCAAGCCCATCCTGCTGACCGCGCTCGCAGCCATGATCGGTGCCGCCGTCATCTTGGCCGATCCGATTTTTCAGGGCCTTGCAATCTCGCTGCTGTTTGGGCTTGCTTCTTCGACGCTGCTGACGGTGCTCGTCATCCCGGCGATCTATGTCGTGCTGCGGGACGATGGCCGGCCTCTCCCCGAGGAGCCGTGATCCGTGCCTGCCGCTGGAACGCCGCTTACAAAAAGACAGCGCAATCGAACACTCCCTGTCTTATGTTAGCGCTTAGGCGCCGGCGCGGGGGACGCGGCGGGCGAAGGAGCAAAACCTGCGACCGGGATTCGAGGCTGCGATGGTTTTCCACCCCGATGTGGTAAGGCTATTTGGAATTCTGGTAGCCGCAGGCGCTCAGCCTATCTCCATGCAAACGGTGGAGCAGGCCAGGCTCTACTACAGAGAAAAGACCGCAGCCTTTGGCGGCCCAGCAGCGCCAATGGCCGACGTGCGCGATCTAGCTGCGCCAGGGCCTGCGGGAGAAATTCCGCTGCGTCTTTACCGCCCCGAAGGGGTGACCGCTCCGGGGCCTGCGCTGATTTATGTGCATGGCGGCGGATGGGTGATCGGCGATCTTACCTCCCACGACAAGGTCTGCCGGGGCATTGCAGCCCTAACGCCGTGCCGGGCCGTTGCTGTGGATTACCGGCTCGCGCCCGAGCATCCCTTCCCTGCCGGCCTCGACGACGTCTTCGCTGCTGTGGCCTGGATCGCTGAAAACGCGTCATCCCTCGGCATCGATGCCGGGCGCCTCGCCATCGGCGGCGACAGCGCCGGCGGCAATATGAGCGCCGCGGCTTGTATCGATGCGCGAAGCAAGGGCCTGAGGCTCAAAGCGCAAGCGCTCATCTATCCGAGCACCGATAGCACACCGGAGGGGCGGCTATTGCCGTCACGCATACAAAACCGGGAGGTGCCGCCGCTCACCAGCGAAGTCCTGCAATGGTTCTCGTCGAAATACCTGCCGAGCGGGTTACAGATCGACAGGCGCGATTGGCGGCTGTCCCCGCTCTATGCGGAAAGCCTCGCCGGCCTGCCGCCGGCCCTCGTTCTGACCGCCCAATACGATCCGCTTCGCGACGAGGGCAAGGCTTATGCGGAGAGGCTCGCCGCGTCGGGCGTGCCTGCGGTCCATCGCGATTTTCCCGGCCAGATTCATGGGTTCATCGAATTTGGCGGAGTCCTGACCTCGGCTAATGAGGCGATCCGCGAAATCGCCAGCTTTCTGCGCGCCTATATATAGCTTGCCGCGTGTTTAGAGTGTGTTCTGGTACATTGGAGTCGCCGGGAAGTCCCCCTCCCCCCAACTCAATGGCGAGAAAGGCCGCCCATGCGAATCCTGGATATCCGCGAGAAAACAGTCTCCATCGCTTCCGCAATCGCCAATGCCTATATCGATTTTTCGAAGATGACCTGCTCGGTCGTCGCAGTGGTGACCGATGTCATCCGGGATGGACGGCCAGTGGTGGGCTATGGCTTCAACTCCAACGGGCGTTATGGAGCAGGCGCGCTGATGCGGGAGCGGTTCATCCCGCGGCTGATGGAGGCCGATCCCCAAACGCTCATCGACGAGGCGAATGGAAACCTCGACCCGTTCGCCATTTGGCGCACCCTGATGACGGGCGAGAAGCCGGGCGGGCACGGCGAGCGCACGGTGGCCGTCGGCACGATCGACATGGCCGTTTGGGATGCGGTTGCAAAAATCGCAGGGCTCCCGCTTTACCGCTTACTCGCCGACCGTTACCGCGGCGGCCAAGCCGATGAAAAGGTCTGGGTTTACGCAGCGGGCGGTTACTACTATCCCGGCAAGGACGATAGCGCGCTGCAAGACGAAATGCGCGGCTATCTCGATCGCGGCTATCGCGTTGTGAAGATGAAGATCGGCGCGGGGCTTGACGAGGATCTGCGCCGCATCGAGGCCGTGCTCAAGGTCGTGGGCGAGGGCAAATATCTCGCCGTCGATGCCAACGGGCGCTTCGATCTCAAGACCGCGCTCGCCTATGCCGAGGCGTTGAAGCCTTATGGCTTGTTCTGGTACGAGGAGGCTGGCGATCCCCTAGACTACGCGCTGCAGGCCGAGCTTTCGAGGCATTATGAAGGCTCCATGGCTACCGGCGAGAACCTGTTTTCGCACCAGGACGCCCGCAATTTGCTGCGCTACGGCGGCATGCGGCCGGATCGCGACTTCCTGCAATTCGATTGCGCGCTGTCCTATGGCCTCGTTGAATATATGCGGACGCTGAAGGTCATCGAGGAGCAAGGCTGGTCTTCGCGCCGCGTTGTTCCTCACGGAGGGCACCAAATGTCGCTCAACATCGCAGCGGGGCTGCATCTTGGCGGCAACGAGTCTTACCCAGACGTGTTTAAGCCGTTCGGCGGCTTCGCGGACGGCATCGCAGTCGAGGACGGCTATGTGGGCCTGCCTAGCGTGCCCGGCATCGGCTTCGAGGCGAAAGCGGATGTTTATGCCGTCATGTGCACGCTGACCGGCGATCTGCCAAGGTGAGGCGCTCCATGCGCCGTGAGCGTGTGCCGCCGGACGGCCGGCAGGCCTTCCGGCTTCGCATTTCCGCTCCGCCGTGTCTTGCGGACAGTCCCCGAAAGGCCGAATTGGGGTATAAGAGCGCCCAAACCGCAAGTCCCTTCGTAGCGCGAGGATTGAAAATGCCGCCAGCCGATGCTCCATTCATGATCACCGTTTGCGGACTGGAAGAGCTTGCCGGTCACGCGGACAGGCAAGTGAGCCACGTGCTCTCGATCCTCGATCCAGATATGGCCGAGCCGGAGGCCTTCGGCACCTATGGCGAGCATGCGAGGCTTGAGCTGAAATTTCACGACATCATCGAGGAAACGCCGGGATATGTGGCGCCGCAGCCCGAGGACGTAGCCAAAATGCTGGAATTCGGGCGCGACGTGATGCGCGACCCTGAAAACTTGCGGC
>Ga0326728_10005441_pt1 | contig 35723 bp, 44 predicted proteins | sample MB3enrmetagenome_FD_207602 | JGI IMG/M metagenome (GOLD analysis project Ga0326728, IMG submission 207602) | Lab enriched peat soil microbial communities from McLean, Ithaca, NY, United States - MB31MN | ecosystem: Environmental > Terrestrial > Soil > Wetlands > Peat | place: USA: New York...
GTCGCAAGCAGTTTCTTCAGTGTTCCGGTGAACTTCATTTCCCTGGACGACCTCGCGACGAACAAACAGGCTCTGGGTCGTAGCAGCGACCTGAAGGACTTGAAGCAGAATCCAAAGAGCACGCACTCGGACAAATGAGCTGGCGAAACAGCGAGTTTGGTTCGTGCACCCTTCCCCGAATTTGTCTAGTCTGACGCCGGATATGGGCTTCCGAGTTGTAGCGCCCCAGAAGCTCTAGCCCGGCAGGAGCCACTCGTCAATCCGTCGTCGATCCAGCAGAGCTCCTAGCAGGTTCACCACCCATCCTCGCTACGGACTGAATAACCCTCCGTTCCTTCCTGCAACCTGCTGCCTGCCCCGCGCCCGGACTTCAACCTGACCGTCATTGAATCACAAATGAGGATCGTCATGAAAATTCGAGTGACCACGAGGGCTGGTTTGTTTGAGGAACGGAAACACCAGCACGTCGAGCGCGGCTACCGAACTGAAGATGAGCGGCCGATCCCTGCAAATGGTCTTTGCTCGTTCATCGTCGTGAGGTTTGAGCCTGCTTCAGATGAGGTAGGCGAACTCGTGGCGCAGGCGCTCAATGGACGACGCGGCTTGCGTGGTGGCTATTGAGGTTTTCGATGGTCCTCTGCACGGGCTTGGCCTTCGAAGGTCGATCTGTTTTCAGGCGTTCCCGGCTAACTCAGTTCTAACGCGCCTTCCTCGGACCCGCGAATCCTGCTCCTTTGCAGGATTCCTCGCGCTCGCTGCACACGGCTGTCGAGACTGCCCGGGAAGAAGGAACGCCGATGACGCATCTGAAACAACACGTATTCAAGTCCGCAACGGACATCTGCATCTCTTGCGGCGCCGACCTGCAAGAAGGATCTTGTGATCATGCCCTGGAGTCTGCGCCCGACTACTTTGAACGAGATGACCCGCGCTGGCAAGCCGAGGAGTCACAAAATGCGGTGAAGCCAGGAACCACGATTGGTCACCGGGCGAATTCGCGTCAGACAGATCACGCTTGACAGCACTCAGAAACTCACCAACATGCGTTATCGAGGAGAACACTATGAGCGGCCCCAATGGCCATGCGCACGAAAACAGCGCTTCTACATCTGTCGCATCCCCGGCAGTCTTGGGTATGCCGGCGGCGCCTCAATTCTCAGCGGAAAAGGTCAAAGAGGTAGTAGCGGCGTTGGAAGTGCCTTTTCCACCCTCCCTGATCGAGTGGAGGGTCACAAACACAACCAAGAATCAGCAGCCGGCACGCGGCCAAGTGATCCCGTATGCCGACCAGCGCGCCTACACCGACCGCCTGAATGCGTTGTTCACTCCTGCGGGCTGGACGCGCCGGTACACCATTCATACCAGCGCGAATTTCGAGCGGAGCAAGCACCAAAAGATTGTCGCGAAAGTATTGGTGACCTGTGAGGTGACCATTTTCGGCGTGGGCTCGCACTCCGCTACCGGAGAAGAGTGGGCCGACGACGACAACGCTGGCACCAGTGCCGAAGCTCAGTCTTTCAAGAGGGCTTGCTCGTGCTTCGGCCTCGGGCGTTATCTGTATCACTTCACCGGAACCTGGGTTGACTTGGATGACCGCAAGCGGCCCAAAACGGTTCCGAAGCTGGCAGGCTGGGCAACGCCGGACGGATGGCTGCGGGGTCTCCGGCCTTGTCGCGATGGGGATTCACAGGTGCCGGAGCGGACCGCCGCCAACAATGTTGGCAATAGCGATGCTTCTGACCACGGCAACGCCGCAAAGGCGCAAAACGGCGCTGTGATTTCCGAGATCGAGCGGATGGAAAAGGCATTGGGGAAGCGCATGTATCGCGGCCTGCTGAAGAGCGTGGCACGGGTGTGGAATCCCAAGGACATTCAGGACCCGGCGCTGCCACAGAAGGTGCTGGCCCACATGCAGTCTGCCGAACGGGGATTGCGTCGAGCCGAGGTAGCGAGGGACAAAGCCGGGCTGGCGGCCTTCGCCGCAGTCCTAGGACGCTTGAGACTGAGTTCACTCGATCAGGTGGCCGATCTCAAAACTCTGCAGGAAATCGTAAACGCCCTTGAGGAACGGCAAGACCATGAGAAGGTCAGCTAGGTACTGCCGTCAGCCAAGCCGAGAAGCCTCAGAACTGGCTTCATCGAAAGACCCTGCACGAGAATAGAAAACACGACTACGCCGAAGGTCAGGTCGAGAACCCGGTCGCGATCCGGAAAAGTGCTGTCGAGGCTGAGGGCCAAAGCCAGCGCCAAAGCGCCGCGCAGACCTCCCCAAACGATCACGTGTTGCCAGCGCGTGGGGATCATAGCCGCGAAGAGATTGCTTGTCGGAACCAGCAGATATACAGAGACCGCACGACCAACGAGAACGGCACCAACGCTGATCAGGACGGGACGCCAAGAACGGGCCAGGGCATCGATGTGAACTTCCAGGCCAATCAGCAGGAACACCAGAGAGTTCATGGCGAAGGCGACGTAGCCCCAGAACGCTTGAAGCGCGGCTCTCGTTTCTGGACTCATACGGTACTTCGCCCCAAGGTTGCCGACAATTAGGCCGGCAGCCGCCGTCGCAATGATGCCCGACAGGTGCAGCTGGTAGGCGAGAAGATAACTGCCATACGCAACCACTGTCGTCAGCGTGATCTCCACCTCGGGATCATCAATCGTGCCCGTGATGCGGCTGGCTGCGTACCCCAACAGTGTCCCGAGAATGGCACCGCCGACAACCGCATAGGCGAACTGCCCGATACCCCTGGCTACGCCCAAGTGTCCGGCCAGTATGCCGGCGAGCACGATCTGAAATAAAGCGGCCGCCGTGCCGTCATTCAGCAGGCTTTCGCCTTCGATGATGACGGACAGGCGCTTATTCATTCGCAAGTCTTTGAAGATGGCGAGAACCGAGATCGGATCGGTAGCCGAGATGATCGCTCCGAACAGAAATGCAATCGGCAAGGGCAGGCCAGTCGCCCAATGCGCCAGACACCCGGTCACCACCGCCGCCAGCAGAACGCCCAGGTTTGCCAGCAGCAGGAGAGGCACGGAATCGCGAAGCAGGTCGCGCACGTCCAGTTTCACACTGCCCTCAAACACCAGCGCGGGCAGGAAGAGGATCAGGATCACGTCAGGCGTCAGCCAGTCGGGACGCTGGCCGGCAGCAAGCGGAGAAAGATGCGGCAGGCGCAGCCAGCTGAGCATCAATCCGCCCGCGACAAGAGCGACCGTGTAGGGAATCCGCAGACGCCGAGCCACGATCGCGATGGCGAACGCGGCAAGGAGCAGGGCGACCAGGAACTCCGCAGCGGAACTTGGCGTGACAGGCTTCATCGATGTTGAACGCCGATAAGATCTTTCAGTTTATATTCAGGACGTGAATTCCGGAGACCAGATTCCGACTCGTCCCCGCGGCATCACGGCTTTTGGCGTCTTTCTGCTGTGGGGAGCAGGGACGGCTTCTCTCGCCGGAATCACCTTGGTGTGGCCACGGACCGCATTGGATCACATCTGGTCGCTGAATCCTCGCGCTCATGCGCAACTCGCGCCGCTCGGCAGCGTAGCCGGGCTCGGACTGCTCATCGTCGCAGTTGCGCTCGGCACCGCTGGCGTCGGGTGGTTCAAGCGACGTCTCTGGGCGTGGTGGCTGGCAGTGGCGATCATGGCGGCCCAAATCGTCGGCGACCTGGTCAATCTCTTCCTGGGACGCGTGATTGAAGGCGTGATCGGTATCGCTGCGGCTGGGGCGCTCCTTATTTATCTGTTCAGAGCACCTGTTCGAGCCATCTTCAGGATCACCACGCCATAGACCATCGCTCGCGATCCTGAAGCTCGGCACCCTTCGTCGCGACCTTCGCATCAGACAGCGCTGCGTACTTAGCCAGGATTAGTGCCCGCACAACTCCTCCGCTTCATCCAGCGCGGACCTCACCTTACTCACAACCAATACTCACAACCAACGAGCAAGCGGGGATGGCCATGAGAATTCGTGTGACCACCAGAGCCGACCTGTACGAGAAACGAAAACAAGAACACCTCGAACGCGGGTATCGAATCGAAGAGGAACGGCCGGTTCCTGTAAACGGCTTTTGCACCTTTGTCGCCGTGAGGGAACTGCCGGCCTCAAACGCATTCGACGAAGAGATCGCGCACGCACTCAATGGAAGCTACGGTTCGGGTGGCGGCCGTTCATCATCGCGTTCCGCTCGTAGCGGGTCTCAGGGAAGTAGCAGGGGATTGACTCCCTGTTCGGCCAGGACGGCCCATGAGGTGGCGGCCAATCCCACGCGTTCCGGGATACATTGAAACGGGGTGCTGAGACACTGTTGCGCTGGCGGCAGTGTATCGCCACCCTGCAGCGTCGCGGCCACCAATCCAAGTCCGTCGCCGAAAGGGGCACTCGTTTGTGCCTGCTGAATCTGCGCTAGATACAGGCTGATCTGGGACGAGAAGGTCGTCTGCGCATAAAGCTGGTCCACATAGATCATCGTTTCGACGACCTGCCCGGTGAATTCCCACGAGATTCCATTGGCGCCAGATGTCGGCGTAGCAACTATGTCGAAGCCCTGAAATGTCAATCCCGCGGCAGTTACCGTTTGCGCAAAAGTGCTCAGAACATACTGAATCGGTTGCCGCCAGTCGATCTGGCTGTTGTACCGCGGCGCCCCGGCCATCGCGAGGGTCGTAAATGTGTTCGAGTCAACGAAGTCGCAGACATTGATGACATCGTTTCCCTTCTGCGTGCCGGTTGGGCAGATACCCGGTGATGCCGGAGTCCCCGCAGGCACTGTACCCGCGTTGAACCGCCCTTTCGAAGAATCGAACATCTGCATGACGAAGTCGCCTGCGGCATTGGCTAAATTCGTCCACGAGGCTGCTGCATTCTGATTTCCAAGGTTGCTTTCAATTGATGCCAACGCGGTAAAGGCGGCAAAGATGTCGCCGTTATTCTCCGTTGATTTCCCGAAGTTGATGACGCCATGCATATTGGAGTCATATCCGAAATACCCCGCGTAGTAGCCGCCGTAGCCGGTGCCAGTAAGGTCTTCCAGGTTAGCTGTAATCCAGTTGCCGATGGTGATCGCGTCGTTGAGATAAGTCACATCGCCGGTTTTTTTGCAATCGTCGAGCAGGGCCAGCATCGCCCCGCGTTGTTCCCCCCGGTCGCATCGTCGGAAACCAGACAGAAAGGTGTCGAAGGAGGCGGACCGCAGGTAAAGCCCGACAAGCGGCTGTCGCCCGCTTGCGCAGTCCCGGAACCTGAGCCTTGCGCATTCAGCAGGCCGATGTCTCCGCTCTCGTAAGCGTTGTGCAACCCGCATTGCGTAGCGGAACTCCCGGAATAGCAACCGCCTGAACTGCCCGGCGTAGTCGGAATGAAGTCACCCTCGTTGTCGTGATAAAGAGCGTAGTCCAACGCGTTTGCGACTTTCTGCGCACTCGCTGGATCGCCTCCCGATTGCGACAGATCCATGATGGTTAGTGCCGATTCATAAATGGCGGCGATATTGCGATTGACCTGATCGAAAGGAAACGGGGCCTCGGTCTGCGGCACAACTCCAAAAGTCTGTGTGCTGAGCGGCAGGCTAAGCGTTTCCCCATCTTGGGTTGATCGGCTCGGCGCAGGCGTGAACTGGATATTATCGAGAAGCACGGTAGCGCCGTTGGGCGCATTCGCATTATTCGTCACAACCGTGAACAGAATGTGCACGCCGTCGAGTGCCGGAGGACAAGAGGTCGTCGTGCCAGGCGCCGACACCAAAGAACTAAGTGGAATCGTCACCGTCGACCACTGCTGAGAGATATTCGTATTAACGTTTGGGGCCACACAGCCGCCCACGCCGAACTGCACGCTGCCCATATCGGGTGAGCGGAGGTCGAAAACTACGTTCTGAGCTCCCGTCAGATCATAGCCCGAGCCGGTCTGCAGTACACCCCAGTCCAGAGGTTCCTCAATGTTGATTCCCGCGTAATTCCCGGCAGTCTGCGCATCGAACGTCATCCGCATCACCGTGCCGCGCTTGGTGTCGAAATCCGTAAGATCTGTCGAGGGAAAGCAGCCGGTAGTGGTGTCAGACGGATTGTCAATGCAGCCGGTATCCAAGTGGATCGTCGCCAGGTTGGCTGGGCTGCTGGCGAAGAATCCCGACGGCACCCCGTGATTAAAGCCAGAATCCTGGTCCACATAAACAAAGAAGTTTTGGTTCGCGTTTGCCCTGGCAATCAATTCGGCGATGGCGGGGTTGGTAGCGACAACGAAGCTCGCCGCATTTGACGGACCTCCGCCCGGCGCTGGATTCGTAACCACGATCAGGTAGGCCCCTGGCGTGGCAAGATCGCCGGCTGTGAGGGAAATCGTCAACTGCGACGAACTGACGAACGTTACCGTGCGTGCTTTTGCATTGTAAGTGGCGGTTGAACTGGAAAGGAAGCCGCTGCCGTTGATGGTCACGCTTTGCGCGGCAGACCCGGCATTCGCCGTGGAAGGAGTAATGCCGCTGATTACGGGGACCGGGTTGGAGTTCCCCGTTGAGTTAGAACTCCCTCCACCCTGGCATCCGACGATACCAAGTAAGAGGACTAACAACGCGCCGTGCCTGACCTTAACTACGATGCCGGCCTTCATGGGCATACACCTAAACTGCCGTGGCCCAAACACTGGCCCGGCAATCTAACGCCGAAGTCCCAATCGCACAGGCTCGGTCCCTCATCGGCAAACAGTTTCCCTGCACCTTATGAAAAGGTGCCTCGTGAAAGGGCTAACACCCGTTTCACGCGGAGCTGACAGTCGCTCGACACACCGACCGTTGTCGGAGAAGTCAGCGAGCAGAAGCCCCGTCGGATATGAAGATAGCAACTCACTTCACTTTTTTCCTGTCGCCGATACGACGAAAGTTATGCCCAAGACAACGAAATGTCAAGGACTTGGGAAACTGGAGTTAGACAAACCGACCGATATGCTGGCGGGCCTCAGATGATCAAGTTTCTCCAGTGCCGGAACAGCTAACACAACAGAGCAGCAACAACTCACGCGCCATCGAGCAGATCGCCAATGAGACGAATTGGTGGCCAAGGTTCTCCGACGCAAAGACAGCAACGATCAACTGCAAGACGCGCAAAGCAGGAAGAAAGGAGGTGCCGATGTCCGCCTGCATCTCCGCCGTCCAACACCTGCGCAGACTCCGGGGCGGATCGCAGTCCCATTTGCTCAGAGCATCCGACGGCGCGTCCTACGTGACTAAGTTCCAGAACTAATGTGGAGCTCCACATTAAGTTCGTTAATGTGGAGAACTTAGTAATGTGGAGTAGGTTCCCGATGGTGCGTCGATCCTGCATTTTCAGGCATCCGATCTCCACATTACCGAGGGTTCAGAGCGTTTCCAGCCATTCAAGGACTGACTGGTTCTTGCGCCACGAGGAGTTACTCCGTCCGACCGGCTTCACTCGAGCAATTGCTCTGCGTTTCATTTCCAGATCGATGGTAGCGTAGCGATTCGTTGTGTTCGGACTGGCATGTCCCAACCACTGGCTGATGGTTACGAGGTCGACACCAGACCTGAGAAGAGCCACGGCTGTACTGTGGCGCATGCTGTGAGGGTGAAGACGTTTGCGAGTTAGAGTGGCAACGTCGGCACGAGCACGGTCGAGATGCTTCGCCAAGATGTATCTAACCCCAAACCGAGTTAACGGCTCCCCTCGATGATTGAGAAAGATGCGCACATCAGAGCGGAGGTCCATTTGGCGCTCCGCGCAATGATCGCGTAAGACACGAGCGGTTTGCGGCCATATAGGACAGAAGCGTTCTTTCCTTCCTTTGCCGAACAGCCGGATTTGAAATGGTCGTATCAGTTGCAGATCGCGAGCCTGCAGATCGACGATCTCCTGCACGCGTGCTCCGGAGTTGAACATTGTCGCCAGTAAAGCGTAGTCGCGACGGCCATCCCGACTTGCCCTGCTGACTCGAGAGAGGATGGCCTCGATTTCGTCACGTTCGAGGTATTCGATCACGCGCTGACGAGCGCGTTTGAAGGGAATGCCCAGAATGCGCTGAACCCGGTCGAGGTGTTCGGGGTGATAGGTTCCCACGTAGCGAAAAAAGGCGTGGATGGCAGCCAAGCGAACATTCCGGGTCGTTACGCCGTTTTTGCGAACCTCTTCCAGATGAGCGAGGAAAGCAAGAACGTGATCCGGTTCGATGTTCCCAATCTCCAGGTCATGAACCTGACACTTTCGTTGAGAAGCCAGGAAGCGAAGGAAGAGCACCAAGCTGTCCCGATAGCTGTGAACAGTGTGAGCGCTCATGCCACGAACTCGTGGCAGATGGTCCGTAAAGTACTGGCGCAGGCGGAAGGCGAACTTCGTCGGTGCGGTGATTTTCATGGTCTCCTCCCCTCCCGCACCGATAGCGGGATGACCAGTTCACCGTAAGAATCACTGAAGCGGCTGCTGGCAAGAGCGCGGAGAGGTTCGACGAAGTGCAGGTAACGGTAGGTCGAGATTATGGAAACGTGCCCAAGGTAGGCCGCCAAGAATGGCAGTTTCGTACTCACATCGACGCCAGCGCGGTACCAGCGAATCAGCGCATTGACCGCACAACTGTGTCGAAAATCATGCACTCGCGGCCGTCGGCCGGACCGCGTGCGAATGTTGCAGGCATCCAGGAGGGCCCACAAACTGCACTGCAATCCCCAGGCTGTATAAGCCCTTTCTCCGTGCCGCCGATGCCCGATGAAGGGGGTGTCGGGATTAGTGGCAAGGTTATGTCGGCGCCGTACCTGCAGGTAATGCTCAAGCTCGTGAATCACTCCCTGGGGCAACGGAAGGATGCGTGATTTGTGAAACTTGGAAGCGCGCACCAAGAGCGTACCTTCGCGGGAATCGAAGTCGCCAACCACAAGTCGAAGCAACTCTCCAATGCGCATCCCCGTCGTGTAGAGAAGTACGACAGCAAGACGGACCACTTCAGGACGGAGAGGCGAATAAGGTTGCCGCTGAAGACTTTGCGCGGCCCTCATCAGCCGTGCCACCACGGTCTCGGAAAAGATGTACGGAATTACCGTTTGGCCGGGCAGCGGAAAGAGGCTCGGGTCTGGGACAAAGCAATCCGGCATTGTGCGACGGCGGTAGCGACAGAACCTGCGAATCATAAACATCCGGTATCGTCGCACACGCGGCGTTAGCCCGGCCTGGCTTTGGCACCAAGCATGAAATGTCTCTACCGTCAGGTCCTGGGAGGCGCGAGAAAACTGACTCAAGAATCGATCCAGGGATTTTAACGTTGTGATCTCATGCCTGTATCGTTTTCCCAGCGCGAAGTTAAGTTCCAGGTAGCGAGTGATGGTCGAAGCCAGAGTAGACGCAAAGCTGGATGTCGGTTTCATGAGCGCACCGCCTTCTCTCCCACGGATTCAGTTGGCACAGGCAGGGCGACGTCTCGCAAATCCTCGATTGCCAGGCGCAAGTAGGTCCAAGTGCTCTCCAGCGTCCGATGGCCGAGCAGGTCGCTGATGGTCTTTACCGGGGTGCCCTTCCGCAGCAGAAATACGGCATACGAGTGCCGAATGCGATGGCACGATCCTCGCCCAGAGATATCCACTTTGCCACGACGCGCCCACACTCGGAATGCCGTCGAAATGGCAGTTGTCTTGAGGGCGCCAATCGGAGCTTTCGCGCGAAGGAAAATCTGACGTAATGGCGGCGGCGGTGGAGCTTCCTTGAGGTGTCTGTGCAGCGCCGTTCCCACCGCATCAGTCAGCGGCAAATCGATAATAGTTCCAGTCTTCCTTTGAGAAATGGAGATCTTACCGGCTCGCCAGTGGATGTCATCCAAGGTCAAGGCCACGATATCGCTGGCGCGCAACCCATAGGTTGCCATCAACAAAAACATCGTAAAATCGCGCCGCCCGACCAGGCTGGAGCGGTCGATGGAGTTGAGAAATGTTTGGACCGTTTCCCACGGAAGAGTGCCTGGTAGTTGCTCTTCTCGGTAAACGCGAGGAGTATCAATCTGGCGATCAAGCCCCTGTGGTGTCGCGCCGGTTACTGCCAGGAACCGCAAGAAGCTGCGAAGTCTTCCCACGATGTTCTGCAAACTTGCCCGACTCAGCCGCTGACTGATCTTTTTCACAAAGGCTTCGAGATCATTGATAGTCAAGGTCCTCAGCCGGCCAGGGTGCTTCTCGATCTTAAGGTGCGTGAGGAACTCCGACGCCGTGGAGGAGTTGCACTGGATCGTCGCCGCTGCGGCCCCTCGAACCGTTTCCAAATAGCGGGCGTACGCGGCCAAATGTCTTGTTGCACCGGCCAGCTTTCTTTCTGCGGGTTTGAGGAGGCCTCGGGCATGCAAATACCGCTCCAGGCTCCGGGTTTGTCCCTGTCGGTCAGGAAACCGTCGCACCAAGCCCTTACCACAGGCGGCTAGATCGGGCTCGGTAATCTCATTCAAACGTCGAACACCACGACGACGCAGGGTCGCCTCAATATACGGGAGCTTCCAAATGGCCCGCATGATTGATCCGCAACCGTAACCGTGGTCCCAGAGCCAACTGGTCATGTCATCCACAATGGGTCCGAGGATGACCAAAGAGGAATATTTCTGGAATTTCAATGGGTAGAATTTCTTCAGCATCAGAATCTCCTTTCGCGCCGGATAGCGCCGTTCTGATGCTATGAAAAATGTGGAGCTAGTAGAGCGCTGGAGCACGGAATCACAGCAGTCCCAGCAGTCCACTCCACATTACTGAGTTCTTAACATTACAGAACAACCCACAACATGTCCGTGTCCTGGCAAACGAGATGCTCGCTACCAGGCTTGGACTGGCGCTGGGCCTTCCAATGCCGCGAGTCGAGGTGATCGAGGTCTCTGAATGGCTTATCGAGCACACTCCAGATCTGCGAATTCAGCTCAGCGGCAGGGAGTTGGCATGTCAGAACGGCAGACAACTGGCATCGCTCTATGTTGGCGCTGACGGTCCCGGCCTGGCGTCGGACTACCTGCCCGGCGAACTGCTGCGGGGTGTCCGCAATCTTGCGGACTTTGGCCGCGTGCTTGTTCTCGACAAGTGGACGTGTAACGCTGACGGACGGCAAGCAATCTTCTGGCGCAAGACCTCGATATGCCATCGGTACACGGCAACCTTCATCGACCAAGGCTACTGTTTCAATGCCGGGGAGTGGACGTTTCCCGATTTTCCCCTGCGAGGGGTCTACGCGAATAACTGCGTCTACAAAACGGTCACGGGATGGGAGGCGTTCGAGCCCGTACTGAGCCGGGCTGAACAAATGGACGTGAGCGATATCTGGCGGATGGCCGCCGACATTCCCGAAGAATGGTACGAATTCGATAGTGACGGGCTAAATCGGCTGGTCGAAAAACTGTACAAGCGCCGCACCATCATTCGCGATTTGATTGCGGCGTTTCGCAGGTCCTGTCGAAATCCCTTTCCGAACTGGACCGCAAGCCGGCAGGTTGCGGCCGCGTGATCGAGATATTTTTTTGCCAAGAAGAAGGAGGTCTCGGGATGAGTAAACCGATTACCCGGCCCAGCATCGTCCTCAGCAACGCAGGCGAACTGATCCGAGAGTTGTGGAATTTTATCGAGAACGTCACCGACGCGGATCCTGCTCGCACCGACAAATTCTTCGCCTTGCGCGAACGAGTACGAAACCACTACGCGGATTTCGAGCGATTCAAGTCGAGTGGGCTGAAAAGAAGGAAAGGGCGTCACGCTTGAGCGGATGGATACGCCACTGTGTCGCGGCCATCTTGAGCTGGTTAACGCAAATTCCCCACCGAGAAGGCTGGCAAGCTGATAGCCGTCGCACTCCGCCAACCAACCGGACCTCGATCGCAACCCCGAGCCTCCAACATGAAAACAGAACCAGTTCAAGATGTAATCCTCACGCTCCAGTACTGCCTGGAGACTTTCGAGCAAACGTGCCAGTGCGGCCGCTGTGATCCCTGTACCAAGGGGCGAAAAGATATCGCGCGCGCAATCCGCACAATGGAAAGCCTCCAACTCCAACAACGGAAACTCCCAGCCTCCTCGCTGTAACAAAACGCATATTCTTGCCGTCTTGAGCCCATCTTGCCATGCTTGGGACACAACTCATTGATTTTCCATGGCAGTTGCGGCCCGTCGTTTGGAGCATTGAACCCATATCCTTGCCGGAGTGCAGATTGGACTCATAGGGTTGCCCGAAGTTCCGACGTAACAATGGCGAGTCGCAATGTTTTTAGGATTAGCTTGCGGGCAGCCGACTAGCCTGGAAGTAGGGGAAGCCGGTCGAGACGGAATGTTTGCGGTTGGCGTGAGCGCAATGGATTATCCCTCCGCCTTCATCACGGGTCCCCGCAAGATGGTCTTGAGTTTGGACGCCGCTACCCGCCGCGGATCTGACAGATAGATCTCATGATGTGTGCCAGCGATGCGCAACCCCTGCCTTTCGGCAAAAGCCCGCATCGTTGCCATCGTCTTGCCTTCGTCCTCGTACGGTCCCATGTGCAATGCCTGCACGCACAGCCCTTCGCTGAGCGAGCACAATTCGACCCGCCGGACGTCAGCTCCTTCCCCGCGCTTCATCAACGTTTCGATCGCCTGGCTGATGTCCTTCGCAGCTACGAACTTCGGCGTCCGAATCATCAATTGCCAGACCCACTGTTCTCTGTCAGGCGTGGTGTCATCCCAGTTTAGATTCGGCCAAAGAGCTTCGAGTTTGCAGACAGCGTAGTCTCGTTTGCCGGCAAATTTGCGGGTCATCTTGACCGTGAAGGCTACCCCGTACAGTGCGCCAATAGCGTCACTGAACGCGTTCCCGCGGGGCGCACCTCGCCCGCTGATGCTGAGATAAGCCGCCGGGCCGATCTCAACCAGCGCGGGCTTTGGAGTCGCCGCATACTCCTTCTTGTAGTCTTTGTAGAGATCGATTTTTTCTGTCGTAGCCATGGTCACTCCCTTGCACCCGTCGCATCCTCCTGCAATGGAGCGTAAATGTCGGTCAGCAATTCCTCGGGCTCCGTGTCGTTTGGATCATTGACATAAACCTCAAAGCACGGAGCGTTGCGCAGTTCCCGCCCGCTGCGCGGCAGCCACTGCCCCAGGAACTCCGCGTACGTGCGCCCGAGCTGGTTGTATGGGCCGGTGTGCGTAGTCATCGCATAATCGCCTCCGGCCACGGTTTGCACTCCGATATCGCCGCTCGGCTCGAAGTCGTCGCCTATGGTCAGACAAGCGTCATAGCGAAGCTTGGCGGGCGGCGTAACCTCCGGGTCGTCATGGCAGATTCCCAGCATCATTGGATTGCCTCCGAGATAGCCGTCCTTTCCCATGACGGTGAGGAACCGCTCCCATATCCCGCCCACTTCTCCGTACGGCCCGACGTGGCGCATGAACGCCACGCGCATCGGCTTCAACTGCTTGATCTCGACCTCCATACTTCCTCCTCGACGTAATGTTCGAAAGCGCATTGTGCTCGGCTCACGGTAATGGACGCCCGACGGAACTCTAGCCGGTACCATCCGGCGAGCCAACCGGAACTGTGATGGTGCCGTGCCAAAAGCGGATTTGAACGAACGCGTGAACGCCTCGTGGCTGTCGTACCCGGCTCCGAGCGCGATGTCGATTACTGAAGCTGAACCCAGTTTCAGTTGGCTGGCGGCCCGCTCCAAACGCAACCGGCGTACGTATTCCTTCACCGATTCGCCCACCATCCCTTTGAAAACTCTGTGAAAGTGGTACGGAGAGAAGCAGGCCAGCCCAGCCAGTTCCTCTAGCTGCAGCGATTCATCCAGATGCTGCTGGATATAAACCAGAACCCGCAGCATTCGCCGCTTGTAGTCGTGTAGGGTTACCGTTCTCATCGCGCAGTCACATCCTAGACCGGACGGAAAGAATCAGTTTGACGATTCTTGCTGATTTGCGGCCAATATGCACGTCGCTGCTAATGGCAGAAAGACCGCCGGCAGCCAACTGTCCTTATCATCGTCCGTTCTCGGACGGATGACGGACAAACCTGAAGTTACCAAGGGGCGTTCGTCTCAGGATATGCCATCGCCCCCTTTCCACTGCATCGCTTTCTGCGCTGTCACTTTTGAATCATCCACACACGAGCACAATTTCTTGAACCCATAAAGTTGCCAAACGGCAAAGTCATGGGTTCAATCACATCTCGCAACAAGTACGGCCGGAGGCTGCGAAATGAGACCGAATGGAAAGATCCGGCTCGGATTCTACCCGTTACCTGTGCCGGAAGCCGAGCGTCTGAAGAACTGTCTTGCCTTTCCGCCCGAGTTCTCGGCGCTTGATCCCTGCGTGGGAGATGGCGTGGCGTTCACGCATTTGCTGAAAGGAACGGAGGCTCGGCGCTACGGCGTCGAAATTGACGCGAACCGGGCCGAACAGGCCACCCGGTTCGGCATCGACACGTTGCACGCGAACACCATGGACGTGCGCTGCCCGGCGGAGGCATTGTCACTGCTCTACCTCAACCCTCCCTACGACTTTGAGACGGGCCAGACGAACAACGAGAGACTGGAGTTGGTGTTTCTGGAGCATACCTATCGCTGGTTGAAGCCCGGCGGCGTTCTGCTGTTTGTCATTCCGCAACTAAGATTGAAACCCTGCGCGAGGATCTTGAGCGAGCATTTTGCCGATCTGTCGGTGTTCAGGCTGACGGAACCTGCCAGCGTTCAGTACAAGCAGATTGCCGTCTTGGGCCTGCGGCGCAAGCGTTACCAGCACCTGCAAGACTCCGCCCTGCTGGAATGCGTGCGCTGGCTGGAGGTGCTGGCCACCAAGTCCGACCTCGACCCTCTGGGCAGTTCTTCTGCACCTCGCTATGAGGTTCCGGATTCTGGGCCAGTAACGCTCACGAACGCTGGAATTCCGCTCGATGAAGTGGAGGATCTGCTGTTCGATTCGCCGGCGTACCGCCAAGCCAGCCGCGTGCTGCTTCCCAAACAGCGGGATGTGCGCGGCCGGCCACTCACGCCCCTGCATGGCGGACACGTGGGACTGCTTTGCACAGCGGGAATGCTGAACGGGGTCTTCGGCGAAGGAGAGGATCGTCACATTGCCCACTGGCGCTCGGTGAAGTTTACCGACCATTGGGAGGAAGCTGAAGAGGATGGCACCAGGATCCTCCATGACCGAGAGCGGTTTTCTCACGAACTGACGCTGGTCTTTGCCAATGGCAAGACCCAGATTCTCACCCACGAAAAGCAGGAGGCAGAATGAAAAATGCCCACCTCCGCTTCGGTTGGCTGACCTATGTAAAGAGCACGGAGAAAACGACCACCAGCATCAAGCTGCGGTTGGACCGTCTCATCGGAGAGGTCTTGCCAGAACCTCCGCGGCAAGCCAAAGCCCACTTCCTCTCGGTGGTCGGCGGCGATACGCAGATTGCGGCTATCTCTGCGGCCATCTCCATGGGAGATCGCTTCATAGTGGAGGGGCCAGGCGTACAACCAATCCGAATATGCCTGGAGCAGAATGCGCAGTGCCACAAAGGTTCGCTGCAACTCGCCGGACGAAAGAAACCGCTGCGTCACCTCATCGGCATGTCGGAGGAATTCGCCTGCGGCAACGCTTCTCAAGAGTCAGGAAAAACTCTTCTGGCAGGCTCGGGCAGCCGATTTGTCTGGGCTTCGATCGCACATATCTACGGGATTCCCGGAATCCCGGAGTGGGCCGATTGGTTTGCGGACGAACTGCATAGGCACCATGCGGTGATTCCCGCGCTCGGCATCGGCTGTGATCCGGTGATTGTGAAAGGCGAGAAAGGCCAATTCCTCGACTGGTTGAGCTGGGGCGTCGAAAGTGAGGCAATCGGGTTCCCGGCCGAAACAGGTTCGATTCACTGGCCCAGCGTGACCCTCGAAGAGCTCTTTCAGCAAGCCAACTAATCTTCCTCCTCCGCCACTACTCCTTATTTCCTTTCCTGGGTCCGTTTCCGCGCACTTTCCTTCTTTCGACAAGAGGGCTTTTATGCCTGAACTCTCCAACATCTTCGATTACATGCGCGCTCATGCCACATTACTCGGGGAGCGCATTATTCAGCAGTTCCCGGCGCTCCACCATTTCGATGACCCGGTCTCACCCCGGATTGAGGGGCTGCTGCGCAGGCCGTTTCCGGCACAGACCATCGCCATCATGGGCCTTGCCAAACGCTGGCAACAAGCGCGCACCAGCATGGTGGTCGCCGAATGCGGCACCGGAAAGACACTGATTTCACTGGGAGCAATTCACGTCCACAGCGAAGGCCGCCCATTCACTGCTCTGGCCATGGCGCCACCGCACCTGGTCGAGAAATGGGCGCGGGAAGCATTCCTGACCTTGCCAGGAGTGCGCGTGTTCCTAATCGACGATCTGCGGAATGACGGTGACGAAAACAAATCGCATGGGGTGAATGAAGTGCGACTGCGCCAGGGCCGCATCGTGCGTGAAGGGTTCCGCACCACGCTCAGCGAACTGCGCCTGCAAAGAGAATCTCCGAGTTCGCGCCAGCGCTGGTTTTCGCTGTGCGGAAGGCCCTCGCTTTTCATCGTGGGTCGGGAGCGGGCGAAGCTGGGCTATTTCTGGCGCCATGCCTATCGCGTACCCCGTTCCGGGCCCTACCTGGGCTGCGTCGTCAATTCTGACACAGGCAAACCAGTCATTGTCGATGAGAACCGCTTGACTCTGGCTGAGTTTGAGAAGGTCAAGATTGCCGAAACCGTCGAAACCAGAAGTGGCAAACCCTGCCGCCCATTTCACAGCGCGCTGTGGCAGGCCGATTCCGACAAGATTCGCCGCATGGCCCCGATTGAGTTTATCGGGCGCTACATGCCGGGATGGTTTGACTACGCGATCTGCGACGAGATTCACCAGTTGGCCGGCGACACCGCGCAAGGCAATGCCCTCGGCACCCTATCGTCTTGTACCGATCGGATTGTGGGCCTGACTGGAACCCTGCTCGGCGGATACGCGGACGATCTATTCAATACCCTGTTCCGCCTGGAAGCCGGAAGGATGAAGGATCACGGATACGAGTGGGGCACGACGGGACGGAGTTCATTCACCCAGGACTACGGGGTTCTGGAGACGATCACCAAGGTAGAGCCTGCCGATAACCGGTGTTCCAAGTCGAAAACCACCAGTACGGTTCGCCGCAAGCCGGGAGCTTCCCCTCTGCTCTTCGGCGAATTCCTGATGCAGTTGTGCGCCTTCGTCTTTCTGGAGGACATCTCGGGAGAACTTCCGCCATACGAGGAAACCTATGTGAGTGTAGCGATGGATCCGCTGATGATGGCGGCCTATCGGGAACTGGAAGATGCCATCCGGAAAGCGTTGAAGGAGCACCGAGGTAATCGGTCGGTGTTGAGCACGATGCTCAACACTCTACTCCTCTACCCGGATCACCCCTATGGCTTGGGAACGCTGTACGGTACAGAGTTCGACCCCGAATTTAAGCGCAACGTCCGCTTCGTCATTGCGGAAACCCGAGACCTTCCTGAAGACCACCTGTATTCCAAGGAAAGGAAACTGATCGAAGAGATCAGGAAGGAGCTTGCCGAAGGGCGCCGCTGCCAGGTGTTTGCCGTGTACACACAGAAACATGACGTGACGGCTCGACTCCAACGGATTCTGAGCAACGAAGGCATTCGCACCGCAGTTTTGCGGGCGAGCGTGGATACGTCGAAGCGCGAAGCTTGGTACGCGAGGCAAATCAAGGAAGGAGTCCAGGTCGTAATATCCCATCCCAAGCTGGTCGAAACGGGGCTGGATCTCCTGGATTTCCCAACCATCCTCTTCTACGAATCGGGATATTCGCTGCACACACTGCGGCAGGCCAGCCGGAGGTCCTGGCGCATTGGGCAACGACGGCCGGTGCGGGTGAAGTTTCTCTGCTACGAAGGAACGATGCAGACGGCCTGTTTGCGCTTGATGGGAAAGAAACTCCTGGTGGCGCTCACGATGGAGGGCAAGTTTGCCGGCGAGGGGTTGCAGAACATTGACGAAGACGATGACATGCTGTCGGCAATGGCGCGGGAATTGGTCGAGAGGAATGGCATCGGCGAAAGCGCCGACTGTGTCTGGAAAACACTCAGCGCAGAGCACCAGAAACGGTTTCCGGCGAATTTCCAAACAGATAATGATGTCGCGCTCATCGAACCTCCGGCTGACCTGCTCACCCCTCCATCCAACCCTGCCAGTCTTGTCGCGGAAGCCCTCGAAACAAGCTCTGTCTTGATCTTCGGGCAGCGACCAGGATCGCTCGCAGGCAGCAGGCGGCGCGGGAGACCGGCAATTCCGGAGCAGGCGTCGCTATTCAACTTCGGCTGATGAAATCCAAAGAGAAAGACATGAATCTGAACGACGCCCTACAGCGCCCAGTCTTCAGGCGGCGACTGAATGCCCCACACATTGCCCGGCTGATCAAGTGCCAATCCCAGGAGCCAAAGCCTCTCGTACTCCCCCATCGAAATACAGTTCACTACGCTCGCGGTGATGTCAGTGCTGGCGGGAAGACCTTCCAATCGAACTGTGGCCCCCACTTCCAGCGGACGACCGCAGCGCCCCGCGCATCCCTGAGGGTTCACCAGGATTATCAGGCATGGCTCGGAGAACGAATGAGCCGGCCCCGCACTGGTGAGAGTAATCGGAATTTCGCAGGGAATTCGCGTACCTCGGCGGACTCCCGTCTTCTTATCCATCGAACACACATTCCAGTTTATCGGTTCACGACCACGCCGCGTTAGACAGGTCTCTCACGACCCGGGGGCACAGCACTGAATCTCGTAGTTCAACTCAAAAGAGGAGGCAGTATGTCTGAAACAAGCACGTTAATTGGTTACGGCGGCCGGACGATTGGCCGCGAAGAACTGGCGCTGGTGCCAACACCAGCGGCGACCGAAACGCACCGTCCGATCCCGCATCACGAGATCGTGCAGGCCCTAATCGAAACTCTCGGGTTTCGCCACATCGGCGTTGTCCACGACGAGTATGCGGTTTCGCCAGACGGCATGAAAATGTTTGGCGTCGTCGACCTCGCGACCGAACTCGAAGGTTGCCGCTTCTCGATTGGGTTGCGGAACTCTCACGACAAGAGCATGCGTCTGGCTATGGTCTGCGGATACAGGGTGTTCGTGTGCTCCAACATGGCGTTCGCCGGGGATTTCACTCCGGTGCTTGCAAAACACTCGAAGTCGTTCTCACTCGTCGATTGCATTTCGGTCGGGGTTGACCGAATGCAGCGGAACTTCGAGCCGATGCGGAAGCAGGTAGAAACCTGGCAGAGGAGCGAACTGACGGACGTTACCGCCAAAGTTGTGATCTACGAGGCCTTCGTGGAGGGAAAGCTGGAAGCCCCGAAACACCTTGCTCGCACCGTGCACGACCTTTACTTCGAGCCGAAGTACGAGGAATTCCGACCGCGAACGATCTGGAGTCTTTCGAATGCATTCACCTCGGCAATCAAGGAACTGGATCCCATTCCGCAGTTTAAGGCAACGGCCAAACTGGGCGAGTTTCTGGAGAGCCGATTCTCACAATCGTTATAGCTTTGCGGGGCGGTATCGGACGGCCGCCCCTCTTTGACTAGCGAGGGTTGCGCGGAGGATTGTCGTTTCCCCGAAGCTCGCTTCTGGATTGCCGACAACTCGAAGACGAGCGACGGCAGAAGCGTTTATCGCTACGAATCTGAAAGGCGCTTCGCGCGCCCGTGCCGTTCCGCCAGCATCGTCAGAACGATGGAATTCAATTCGCTACCGCGCTGCGCGAGGTCTCTTACAATCGAATAGTGATTGGCGCCTGGGATGACAGCGACCTGGGTGCGAAGCTCCGCCCAAGCCCGCGACAGAGCGTGGCTCTGGCGTTGAAACTCACTGCTTTCTGCTTCTCCGACAACCAACGTCACAGGGACATCAACTTGGGGCCTTGCTGCGGCGAGGCTGAGGCGCGCGGCACGTTCGTGGTCCAGCTTCAGCGTGCGATTATGAGTCGTCATGATGAGCGGCGCCAACTCGAAAATGCCTGAGATTGCGACCACGCCATCGAAAGGCAGCACCGGCAGCCCGAAGTTCGTCCAGTCGGTGGTGACAAACGCCGCGGCCAGGTAGCCGCCGGCAGAATGACCGGTGACAACCATCGCTGCCCGTTCCGCCTCGCTCAGGATCTCCGCTCGGAGTTTGGCAAAGGACTGGCGGACGCTCCCGATCAGCGCTTCGAGAGAGACTTCCGGGCACAGGGGATAGTTCAACAAGGCCACTGAATAACCGTCGTCCAAGAAGCCCTCTGCGATCCACGACATATCATCTTTGGACGAGACTCGCCAGAATCCGCCGTGGATGAAGACAACCGTTCCTTTCGCGTGGCCGGCGCGAAACAGATCTAGGGTTTCGCGAGGATGGGTTCCTGTGCGGATATCGGCGACAGGCGGCCGCTTCGCACGAGTAGCGGCCGCGCGCGCAGGCCATGCTGTCGAGATATCAAGTTCCGGGGACAGGCGCGGATTGTATTCCCGCTCGTACCAATCCCCGTCTTGCATCGGCTCTGTTGACGTTTGCATATCTCAACTTCTCTCCAAGCTGCAGTCGACGCTTTCATTTGGCCTGACTGCCTGAGCCAAAGGTCAAAGAATTGCTGCCTTTAAGCAGAAAGGAACCTCTGAAAGTTGGGCCCCGATTGCAGTCTTCACACTGCAGAATCTACCCATCGGTTCAACTTACCCAGGAGCCTTATCAGTTCGGTCTGCTCGGCCGAAGTGAAGCAACCCTCGGGATCGAAGGCAGTCTTGCCTGTCCGCCATAAGGATTCTGGCACGGATCGTACGAACGCCTGTCCACGCTTGGTGATGTGGACCAGAACCCGCTTCCCGTTGGTCGGATCCTTCCTGCGGCTGACCCATTCTGCCCGTTGAATCGTTCCAATGAGTGAAGTTGCCGTCGGCCGGTCGGCAAGAACCAAGTCCGCGATCTCGCTCGGGGACATCGGTCCGGATTCAAGCAAAGTCCTAAGAACAAACATCTGCTTCGGGTTCGTGCCAAACGGCACCAAGTTCTTGGCCACCCGCCGTTTCCACTCCAAGAAGGCACGGGAGATGAGTTCCATCGCCAAACCTGGCATAGTTAGAAGTCTAACCATACTGCCCAGGAAGTGACAATCAGTCGGTCATGGCTCCCCAGGAGACCAAGCAAGCATTGGGCCTCCCGCCATGCCGGAAGGCAGTCTTGCGGCGAGTCCGCGCCAAGGAATAAGTCCGGCCGCACATCGGTACTGAGAGGTTTGCCGTGAGACGCGATTAAGTGAAGGAGACTTCAAACCTCGGATAGCGGCTTGGTAGCTCTTCAGCTCCATCCCACGCGCGTATCCGCCGGTCGAAGCGGCGCGACGGTGAGCAGCCATCTCCAGCGCGCAACAGGTTCTTCCACCCCGCCCTGCGCGAGGACGAAGGATCGCGAAGATAGCGACGGCCCGGAAGCTGCGGTACATTTGCACTGGATGTGACGCCAGGGTTTTGGACTGCACATGGCTTGAAAAGTTGGGTTCGCACGCGAGAGAGCCGGCAAGTCCCGTGCTGTACAGTCAATCACAAAATCACCAACCTAATGATTGGGTAACCAGTTCCCGAGAGGAGAGGAGCTCAAACAACTGAATAAGATCGCGGTTGTGATCGAAGAGAGGCTGGGTCGGACTGAGTTCCAGACCTCAGCCATTGAGAGCGAGGCCAAGTTTAGAAAGCGGCTCATCTACGAGAGCGACATTGTGTTGTTCTATAAGTGCACGCGGAAGGGCGCTCGGAGAGTGCTTAAGACAGCGAACACAATAGAAGCGCGGTCGGCACCGACGAGGCTCGGCCGGCGCGCTTACCTCGTCAAGAAGGTCAACATCCGATCGGCGAATTTGCCATAGGGCGGGGCCATGAACTTCAGGGCGCTGAACCGCGCCTGATAGAATACCGGCCGCATCTTCGAAAACGTCTCGAAGCCTTCATGGCCGTGGTAATGGCCCATGCCGGATTCGCCGACGCCGCCAAAAGGCAAATCGGTTTGGCTGAAGTGGAGCAAAGCGTCGTTGACCGAGACGCCGCCGGACATGGTGCGATCCAGCAGCATCTGCACCTGCCCGCGATCGTTGCTGAATGGGTAGATTGCGAGCGGCCGTGGCCCGGCGTTGATCGACTTGATGACGGCATCGAGCGATGTGTAGCCGCACAAAGGCAGAATCGGCCCGAAAATCTCGCGCTGCATCAGCACACTGTCGTTGGGCGCATTGAGCACGATATGGGGCGCTATTTTGTGGGTTGCGCGGTCGAAGGCTGGCCCGGGCACAAGTTGCACGATCGTTGCACCGCGCCGACGGGTGTCCTCCAGCGTTTGCAGCAGACGGTCAAAGGCACGGTCGTCGATGATTGAGGTGTAGTCCGGAGTGTCGAGAGTCGGATAGCGTGCCGGCACGATCTCGCGCGCCATTTGCACGAATTCGTCGACGCAGCTCTGCGGCAGCCATGCATGGTCCACCGTAATGCAGATCTGGCCGGCGTTAAAGCACTTGACGTACAGAATGCGTTCAGCCGCCGTGCGTAGGGGAAAGTCAGCGCACACGATCGCCGGCGACTTTCCCCCGAGTTCCAATGTCACTGGGCAAAGATGGCTCGCGGCCGCCGCCATTACCGCGTGCCCCGTCCGGGCAGAGCCGGTGAAGAGCAAGTGATCGAAAGGTAACTTCGAGAACGCGACGCCCACGCCGCCTGTCTCGTCGAAGAACTGGAGCTTCTCCGGCGGGAAATAAGTCGGCATGCGCTCGATCAGAAGCTTGGCCAGATTGCGCGAGTTTTCGCTCATCTTGACCATCGCCCGGTTGCCTGCGGCGAAAATGTCGGTCAACGGCACCAGGCTCAGGGTGACCGGGAAGTTCCATGGCACAATGACGCCGACGACGCCCAGAGGCTGGGGGATGACGCAGTTGCGCGCGCCGAAGAACTTGCGCCTGTCCACAGCGCGCCGCTGCGGCTTGAGCCATCGGCGCAGGTGCTTGAGGACATAGTTGATGCCGTCGATCGCCGGGAAGATCTCGGCCAGCAACGTTTCGTGACGCGAACGGTTTCCATAGTCGGCGCTGATCGCATCGCACAATGCCTGCTTGTTCTCGCGGATGAAGCGCTGCAAGCTTAGTAAGTCCTGGCGGCGTTCCTCGAAGTTCGGCATGGGATGCGCGAGGTGGGCTTGGCGCTGCCGTGCCAGGGAGTCGGCAAGGCGGATCGCTGTGTCTCCCTCCGCCGGACCTAATGTAGTTGTGGTATTTCCGTCCATAACAGCATCGTAAACGCTTCATTCTACCGCCCATTTCTCTTCGCGTTGGGTCAGTCGGCAACGTGTGATCGCATTCCAAGTACAGGACAGAGCTGGCGCGGCGGTTAGCATGGCCAAGGGATCCGCCTCTGTCACATTGTCCCAGGCGCGTACGCGGGCGCGGGCAAAACACTCGAAGTCCTTCTCACGCTGATCGACCGCGTCTCCGTGGAGTGGATCGAATGCAGCGAGACTACGAGCCGATGCGGAAGCAGGTGGAGGCATGGCCGCGGAGTGAATTGACGGACGCCACCGCCAGGTGGTCATCTACGAGGCGTCCGTGGAAGGCAAACTCGAAGCTCCCAGGCACCTTGCACGAACCGTGCATGGACCTCTAGTTCGAACCGAAGTACGAGGAATTCCGGTCGCGGACGATCTGGAGTCTCTCGACTTCGTTCACTTCAGCGTTCAAGGGGCTGGATCCGATCCCTCAATTCAAGGCGACGTCCAAACTGGGCGAGTTTCTTGAGGCGAGGTTCTCTCAGTCGTTTTGACGGCGGTACCGGCCCGGCCCGCCGCTCAACAACATTGATGCACTCTGGACTCGGCACCATCGTTCGATTCATTGATTCGACAGTTAGAGCTAAGAACTCGTTCCGGTACTCTTTCCCAGTGTTGGCATTCTCTGGGCGGCTGTTGCTGTTATATCTAATAGCTCCGCGTCGTCGCCGACGCGTATCTCGCCGCCTCGAATCACATAGCTATTCAGCGCCAGTTTCCCATCGAATTTCTGAATGATTTCGGCCAGTACGCTTCGGTTCTCCTGAATACTGTCTGGATCGAATGTGGTCATCACGCAGCGACCTCGAAGATCTCTAATGCCGATTAAGACCTTTCCAATTCTGAGGACATGGCCAGCCCAACTGCGTTCCGCGAGTCCATCGACGCCACTGATCAGAATGTTCGGTCTTAACCGCCTTCGATCATGGCCGAAGGCAGACACGGCACCGTCGGTTGCGACTAGAAGCGGCAAGATATCGAACCTTTCCTCACTTTCATCCCAGATCAACTGAGCACCTGGTCCCACAATGTCAATCGCGATTTGCTGGGCCTGCGGCTCTGTCCAAGGTGTACCGTCGATCAACGGCTGACCGGAATCGTTCAAAGCGGCGCGGTGTCCAAGCAGTTGGGGGTGCGTTCTTGCCGTTATCAATCGACCATGCCTGTCTTCGACGTGGACTACCCTGTCGCCGGCAATTCCCAGCCGGTCCAACTGAGCGTGGTCAAGCATCTCGCCAGCCATCGACTTCACGGGATAGCGCCACAATTCCGCGATCTTCACTCGGTGCTCCTCAAGCAGCCGAAGCTTCCCGACTCAGCTTGCGAGCGAGGAAGTCGCCAATAGCGCTGGCGATCTCCGAAGCATGTGTCTCAAGCGCGAAATGACCAGTGTCGTAGAAATGCACTTCCGCGGTGGGGTTGTCGCGCTTGAAGGCTTCCGCACCCGAAGGCAAGAAAAAGGGATCGTTGTTTCCCCAAACCGCCAATATCGGCGGACGCTTGGTTCGGAAATATTCTTGGAATTTCGGATACAGAGCAACATTGCTGGCGTAATCGAGGAAGAGATCTAACTGGATCTCGTCATTGCCTGACCGCGCCAGAAGAGCAGAGTCCAGTTCGTAAGCTTCCGGCGCCAAGAGGGTTGTATCCTTGACCCCGTGCGTGTACTGCCACTTGGTTGCCTCGGGTTTTAGGAACTCCCGCAGAGCTGCGCGATTCTCAGCAGTGGGCTCTTTCCAATATTTCTGGATCGGATTCCATCCCTGATTGAGTCCTTCCTCATATGCGTTTCCGTTCTGCGAGATGATGGCCGTCACGCGTTCGGGATGCGCAAGTGCTAGACGGAGTCCCACGGGCGCGCCGTAATCGAAAACGTAGATCGCATAGCGGTCGAGACCGACCTCCTCAGTAAAACCTGCAATGATCTTGGCCAGATGTTCGAACGTGTACCGGAACTGTGGGTGGTCAGGAGTATCGGAGAAGCCGAAGCCCGGGAGATCGGGTGCCACCACATGATAGCGATCGGCAAGCCTCGGAATCAGATTGCGGAACATATGCGATGAGGTTGGAAATCCATGTAACAAGAGAACGGTTGGAGCGGTTTTCATGCCGGCTTCGCGGTAGAAGATCTTGATGCCGTTGACGTTGGCGTACTGATACTTGGTCATTTGCTGGACCTCCTCGAGAAAAAATTGTGGCCTGTTGGCCACGCCGCCGGTACTTCGAGTTCACATGGCGGCTGCCTTTCTCCACATCAGATGTGCTAACCGATAGAATGATTCATTATCGGTGTTATACTTGCTTCGGAGTTGGCGCATGGCCAGAAGCAGGGGAGACATCGATTCACCGTGGAAAGATGGTTTCCTTTTTTTGGGGAATCAACTGGTGCTCGATTTCCTGAACACCCGGCCAATTCAGAACGATCAACCTACGGAATTGCTTCCCGACTTCACTGCACTCTTGCGCTGGTTTCATGCCGCCAGGCTGCTCACTGGCGATGAACTCGCCAAATTTGGACGAAAGTGGGGGCAGACGATCGTCGCACGCCGTCTCGTCGAAGACATGCAGCTGTTTCGAGAGAGGTTGCGCAAGGAAGTGCTGAAATGGGAGGATGGTCAGGACGTCCACCGCTCGATCATTCAAGAGCTGAATCGACGGATGGCTGAGCACCCGATGCGCATTCGGCTCAAAGAGAATGGAAGAAAGCCATCGACGGAACTTTACTTTGAACCTCAAAGCCCGGAGGACCTGTTTGCTCCGCTGGCACACAGCGCCGCGATGTTGCTGGCCAGTACGAATCGCGAGCGAGTCCGCAAGTGCGATCGATGCGTATTACATTTTCTTGACACCAGCAAGAAGGGCACACGGCGCTGGTGCAGCATGCAGCTTTGTGGGAACCGGCTGAAGGTTGCGGCGTATGCGGCACGCCAACGCTCTGTTGGCATGCGTGAGTAGCACGATGCTTTCGAAATGTGCATTGCAGATCGAAGCTGTGTTTGAACTGCTCATAAAGCCTCGGTGTGAGAAAGTCCCGACTGCACCCAGCGAGACGATGCAAAGAAGCACGAACCACCTTTGTGGTCTGCGTGTGGCAGCCGGGTCGAAGGGGTTGGCTGGTTCCAGCACGCCGTTCGCTACGCCCTTGCACAGGCCAAGGTCGGGACGGCTTTCGAGGTTCCGACGTAACGCTGCGCGCACTTCCTTGGCTGGGGCCGATCTTGCCATGGTCTAACGCACCAGAAACGCCGTGACCTGCTCCCGATCGTCGTTCGCGAATTCAAAACGCAGCACTGTTGGGTCCGTGCTCGGCGGCAGGTGCAGTGCCACTACACCGATGGTTTCCTGGCCCGGAGCAAGATGGGAGGATTGCACGCGGCCTTCGAGCACTGTCACCGGAGTCTGTTGCCTGACGGTCAGGCGCGCCGCCTCACGGTCCCCTAGTTGCGAGTTCACCAGGATGTACAGTGATTGCGGATAACGTGCTCCCGCGAGTTCGTACACCTGGGGCGTAGTGACGTCATAGACATGACCGCCGCGATTTCGGACAGCGTATCGGATCAGCACCCCAAATCGACTTGTTCTTCAGAACGCATACTCTGAATCGTACGAGTTTTTCGAGGGAATAGTTTCCCGTCGATGGAAGTGACCCGATCCCAACAATACACAGAGGCGCATGGGGTGTTGGGGGGCCACGCCGGTGCGAGCGGAAGGAGTTCGTGCTCTGATCTTTCGCATGGCTGTTGAGAATCCAATCTGGAGAACACCGCGCATTTACGGGGAGCTGCTAAAGCTGGGCTTCGAGCTATCGGAAACAACCGTTTCGCGATGGCTTCAGCGGCTCCCGAGAACTCCGAATCCGCCCAAGCGGTGGCTCTCATTCCTGCGCAATCATCGAGAGGCCATCGCTGCCATGGACTTCTTCACGGTCCCAACGCTCACGTTTGGCGTTCTGTATTGGTTTTTCGTCATAGGCCACGACCGTCGTAAGATTCTGCGTTTCAGCGTGACACGAAATCCCAATGCTCTCTGGGTTGTGCAGCAACTGCGAGAAGCTTGGCCCTACAAACAGCCACACCAGTTCTTGCTATTCGACCGAGACTCCAAGTTCGGAACGGATGTGATTTCGGCGGTGAGCGACTTGGGAAGCCAACCCACCCGCCCTGCCTTTCGCAGTCCGTGGCAGAACGGAGTCGCCGAGCGCTGGGTCGGGAGTTGACGACGAGACCTGCTGGACCACGTGATCGTTCTCAATGAGCGGCATCTCAAACGGCTCATGTCTCAGTACGTCCTCTACTATCACGAGGACCGAACTCATCTCGGGCGGAAGCAAGATTCACTCCCTGCCGAGACTCGGCGGATTGCACCATCGCTACAGCATCGCCGCTTAGTTATGAAACTCCGGATCCACTTATGGTTCCAATCAGAACCACGGGTGATGCTTTCGTCGCAGGCCGGGGCTCGTGGGTCGGAGTGACATCGGCCCGAAGCAACGAACACGAACCAGGGGGCTTGCACACCATGCGAAAGAAAGCTATTGCCTTTGCGTGAGGTTTTGACGAACCACAGCTTTCCTAAACCAACTGCAGTGTCAGGAATCGCCCGGTCTGTTCTGTCAGGGATGTGCCCTCGTCTATACCGAGGCAAAACCCGAGCCCCTACCGCGGGATCGATAGCACAAGCTGAAGTCGCTGCTCGGTTTGGCTTGCCTCGGCGGGGCAACCCGACCGTCCATAAACTGGAACCGCGTCCAAGCCAAGGACAATCGGTTTCCGCTCCAATTCCGCCAACTCGGGTAGAACAAGTCACGTTAATAACTTAGCTGCGAATGAGACTGGTCCCCCAGTTGCATCTACTCCGGTCGTAGTCGCAGCCCTCCCCCGGTGGCGTTGGCTAACGTTTGTTAGGAAGAGACGTTACACGATGGCTGAAGCGGTAGGCCAGATTTGTCGTTTCTGTTGCCCTCCGAAATACGAGCTGAAATACGAGCCATCTTGGAGCGGATGCGGAGCGGAGAGCCAATAGGGTGCCTTGAGACCCAAGGACTCACGAAGGCGGGCCCTGTAGTGGACCTGTCATTGTCCGCCTCCCCGACCAAAGACGGAAGCGGACGAAGTATAGGAGCTTCGATGATTGCTCGTGACCTCAGTCTTCGTATGCGTACTGAGGAGCAATTGAAACTGCAGTCAGCCGCCCTAGAGGCGGCGGCAAACGCGATCGTAATCACGGACTACGAAGGCACCATCTTGTGGGTGAATAGGGCGTTCACGACCATGACTGGCTACAGCGAGGAAGAAGTATTGGGCAAGAACCCTCGCGTGTTGAAATCAGGAAGGCAATCCGAAGACTACTATGCCAATCTCTGGTCAACAATTTCATCAGGCGAGGTATGGCGAGGCGAGATTGTCAATAGGCGGAAAGATGGAACAACGTACACCGAAGAAATGACGATCACGCCTGTAACCCGATACGTCGGCAATCCGAGCAATAGATACTTCATTGCTATCAAGCAGGACATCTCGGAACGTAAGCAGATTGAGCAAGCCCGTCGGAACGCGGAAGAAAAGTACAGGGCTATCTTCGAAGATGCTGTCATTGGAATTTTTCAAAGCACTCCCGACGGTCGCCCCCTGAGCATCAACTACGCGTTCGCCGAAATGCATGGCTACGATTCTCCGGAACAGTTCCTCGCAGAAGTCTCAAACATAGCAAAACAAATAGTTGTCGATCCCGGTCTGATGGAAGAATCAAGACGCGTGCTGGCCGAGAAAGGTGTGGTGCGTGGTGCCGAAATGGAAATCTACCGTAGAGATCGTACTAAGGGGTGGGTGTTGGCGAATGTAAGAGCAGTGCGTGACGCCGACGGCAACACCATGCTCCACGAAGGCACAGTTGAGGACATCACCGAACGCAAAGTTGCTAAGGAACAGGTCCAATTTCTAGCTTACTACGATGCGCTCACTAGACTACCCAATCGGACTCTTCTCCAGGATCGTTTGGCCAAGGCACTCGCCAGTGCTCGTCGGCGAAAGGACAAAGTCGCGCTTCTGTTCCTCGACGTCGACAGGTTTAAAATCATCAACGACTCCCTCGGGCACTCGGTTGGCGACCTTCTCCTTCAAGAAGTTGCAGAGCGGCTTAAGACATGGTCGCGTGAACAGGACACAGTGGCTCGGGTCGGGGGAGACGAATTCCTCATGGTATTGACTGGCTTAAAAGATGTGGCCGACGCGGCAGTCGCCGCTCGACGGATCATGAAAACGATTACCGGTGAATACTTCATTCAAGGTCGCTCCTTCAATGTTAGTTGTAGCATCGGCCTCAGCATCTTTCCTGAACACGGCGTGGACTGCGAAACGCTGATTAAGAATGCCGACGCTGCCATGTATTGCGCCAAGGACAATGGACGTGACAACTTTAAGTTTTTCACGGGGGACATGAATGCTCAGGTCCTGGAGCGATTGACTTTGGAGAACAGCTTGCGACTGGCACTTGAAAAGAAAGAACTCTTTCTGGTGTATCAGCCACAGATGGATATTGCCACTGGAAGGATCACCGGGTTGGAGGCGCTCCTTCGCTGGCAGCACCCGGACTTGGGTCTTGTGCCACCCGATAAGTTCATACGAATTGCTGAGAACAGCGGCCTGATCGTGCCAATTGGTGAATGGGTGCTGAGGACGGCCTGCCGTCAGGCGCGGAAATGGCAAGACAAGGGGCTTCCTGCCGTTTCAATAGCTGTGAATGTATCAGCGGTCCAGTTTCGTCAAGACGGCTTCTGCGAACTCATCAGAAGAGTGCTCCACGAGACTGGCCTCGCCCCGCAATACCTCGAACTGGAACTCACAGAAGGCCTACTGCTACTTAATGCAGACGTGACGTTCTCGGTTCTTCAGGAATTAAAGGCCCTGGGGTTGACGTTAGCGATTGACGACTTCGGGACTGGCTATTCCAACTTCAGCTACTTGAAACAGTTTCGGGTCAGCAAGCTCAAAATCGATCGGTCGTTTGTTCAGGATGTTGCCGTGAATCCTGATGACGGGGCGATCGCAGGCGCAATCATCAGCATGGCAAAAAGCTTGAATCTGAAGGTAATTGCCGAAGGGGTCGAAAACGAAGCACAAATGTCATTCCTGCGGGCACATCACTGTAACGAGATTCAAGGATACTACTTCAGCAAGCCCCTATCGGCCCACGAGGTTGTCGGCAAGCTGCGCGACACTGCAATACACGCCTTGTCTGCAAACCATGGGGCGTGATAAGGGAACGATGCAAAACAACTGTCGTATTGGCAGTTTCAAGAAATCGTGTATGAGGGGTGTGCTTCACTATGCCAATAGGCCTCGCGCTATTAGTATCCGCTGATCCAGTCACTATCCAGCATTTCAGCCACGCTTTACAAGATCTCTCTATTTCGCCCGATGTCTGTCGAGAAGTGCCAGCGGCCGTTCGTATATTGAACCGCCGAAAGTTTGAGGCTGTCATCGTTGATCTCCGGCTCGGAGAACAGTCCGGACTGATTCTGGATGAGGCGCGTGTCTCCCCATCAAACCGAACGGCGGTGACGTTTGTCATCAGCAGTGATGCGGAAGCCACAGCAGCCTTCAAGAAGAGGTCGGGTTTTGTTTTCGAAAGGCCCCTTTCTGCAAAGTCAATCCGCAATACGCTCAGGCCCGCTTACGGGCTAATACTGAGAGAGCGACGTCGCTATTTCCGATGTCCCATCTCAATTCCCGTCGTCATCGCAAGACCAACTATGCCGGCAGTTCGCTGTCACAGCATAAACATCAGCGAAGGAGGCATGGGCGTGAGTACTTTCGTTCCGCTCAGCCGCGGAGAACAGGTGCAGGTTCAGTTCACCTTGCCGGGTCACGAAATCCCATTCTTGGCAAAATCGACGATCTGCTGGTCGAACACCGGGCATCTCGGAGTTCGCTTCGTGTCTCTTTCCCGAGAGCAAGAATCTGAGCTACAGAGCTGGCTATCACGAAAGCTGGAAGAGATTCTTCCGGAATTCGTTGCCGGAAAGTTCCGGAAGAGGGAAGCCTGCTCCTACCGACCTTCGGGGGACAGAGAGCAGGATTAGGACGTGTCGGAGAACCGAAATTGGGTAAATGCTTGACGAGTGGTACTCCTCGGGTCAGTTTCAATTCGGAGGTCAGCGTGCTGTCCGAATCAGAAGTGTTTCCCAACATTCGGTCGCGCTTAGAGAAGGCCATCCCGGAGCTTCAGGGGTTACGAGTTGTTACTATCTGGCGATTTAGACACTTGCGTTCTGGCGGATTTCCGGGATTCTTTGAATCGAGTTAGGAATACCGCATGGGCTGTCCAGCAATATGTGGCTCGCAGGGAGATTGACCAAGATTCGAGTAGCGTGCGGTCATTCTTGGTTGGTGAGAGAATTCGGGCAGCCTAACAGCTTTGCCAAGCGATAAACAACGATTTGAAACGAACTGACGTCGAAGTTCAAGCAGGCAGTCTGGTTCAACTCTACGAGATCACGAAGGTCTTGACAGAGCAACTGCACGACGTCATCAATAGATTAGGGTGACGTTTGACGACCGTTATAGCCACGCGATTGATTCGAGTTTGGCATGGGCTGACTCACCATCGTAGCCGACTGACCGCAGTGGCGTCGCGACTCATGCCTGAGAACAGGATCACAAACGATGAGCCAAGAGGGGCTCCTCCAAAGCGGCGATTGTCGGGGTGGTCCCGGAGATGGTCGACATCTGACCGTGGTATCGGTCAACGATGGAATTACGATCGGAGGTGCCCGTCTTGTGCAGGATGCGGTGAACGTGGTTTTTTATGGTGTGCTCGGAGAGGTGTAGGCGGCCGGCAATCTCCTTGTTGGTCAGTCCCCAGCAAATCAACTCGACGAGCTGTTGTTCCCGGCGGCTGAGTTCGGAGCGACTGTGCCTCTGCAGGTTCTGGCGAATCGCGAGCTGCTGCGACGCGCAACGGAACAGTGTCGTGGAAAAACAGGGGGGACACACCGCTTCGCCGGCAGCTACGGCGCGGATGGCGTTAAGCACTTCGGCCGCGGGAGCTTCGCTGAGGATGTATGCGACGGCTCCCTCGCGGACGGCGAGGAGAAAGCTTTCCTCCTTTGACTCCATTCCCATCATGACGACGCTGGTTTCGGGGAGATTCTCGCGAAGGTAACGCAATAGAGCAGGTTGCGCCAGGGCGACTCCAAGAGAATCAAGAAGGATGACTCGCGGCTGGCAGGCGATCACTTCTTTCAATGCTTCAGGGGAATATCCGCAGACTCCGACCACCGACAAATTGGTGCGCTTGCCGAGAATCCGAACCAGGGCTTCGCGCAGTAGACGATTCTCACAAAGGAGGAACACGCCTATTTGATCGCTCGACATAGACTGTTACCCATTTTCACTCAATGGTACGTTCGATGTCTTTGCGCCACCGCAAAGAAGGCCGATCAGGCGGAAAGAGCACTGCGTAGCGTGGCGCAATGATATCGGCACTTGTTTCGAGAGGCTACGTGGTCGTCGGCAGTGAGAGTTTTGGAGCAAAAGCGCAAAGTGGGAACAGGCCGAACGCGGTCTTCTGCGGTTGTGGGCAGTGATGCTCGAAATAGATCGGGTTAGTGCCGACACTGGTCCTTTTCTACTCGATGTAAAGGATCACTCCATCTGGCCTGGAGTGAGAAACGCGCACGGGTCTTTTTTGAACCTTGCGCATTTTTCGATACGCCACATACTACGCAAGCGAGGAAAGATCCGTGAAACATGTGCGGGTGCTGGTGGCCAACCGGCCACGTCTGATGCGGGAAATGGTGTTAACCACGATCGCCGATCAACCGGACATCGAGATCGTCGGAGATGTCGAACAAGCCGCGAATCTGTCTGAACTCGTTGAGCAGGTGCAACCGGATGTGCTCATCGTGGCGCTGGACGCCCAAGAGAAGAGGCCGGGAGAATGCGGATTTCTCCTTGGGCGTTATCCGCGAATGAGAATTCTGGCGCTGGCCCCGGAGCGGAACCGCGGCATTCTTTACTGGGCCATTGTCGATATTCGTACCAAGCCGGTCGAGAGTTCGGAAGCCGGCATCCTAAGCGCAGTGCGCGATGCGCCGTCGGTGGTGGGTGCGGCTCGGATCTGAGAGAAATGTCGGTTTCCAGCCTCTGGTGTCTAGCTGATCACACTGGAACTGGGAACAGGAAACTTGAAACGTCCGAGACTCAAAGCTGGGCGAAGCACATTCCCCAGCCTGGAACTAGTCATCATAGAAATTGGTCATCACCGCTTGTAAGCGAGGTGGCGAAGCTGTGGCTGAAGGCAGCATCGTGGAACGAATTGGTGCAATTCCGGAAGCGGTTCAGACGACACTTCCCGAAGCGTACGTGGAGGAAAAGTGGTACGCCGTCTACACTTGGACACACCATGAAAAGCGGGTGGCTAAACAGATGGAACAGCGTCAGATCCATGGCTTCCTTCCACTCTATTGCTCCATACATCGTTGGAAGGATCGGTGCAAAGAGATCGAGATGGCGCTATTTCCTAGCTATGCCTTCGTCAACCTACCATTGAAAGGCCGGCTGCGCGTGCTGGAGATTCCAGGTGCCGTCAACATTGTCAGCTCTTGGGGTAAGCCAACCCCTTGGCGGAGCGCGAGATCGAGAGGTGTCAACGGGGGGTCGAGGGCAGTGTGAGGATGCAGCCGCACCCGTACTTGCGGGCGGGCCAGCGAGTGAGCGTGCGGAGCAGGCCCATGGCCGGCCTGGAAGGAATTCTGATTCGAAGCAAATAAGAACTTCGCCTGGTTGTTTCCATCGAGATTCTCATGCGGGCTGTGGCACTCGAAATCGATGAGGCCGATGTCGAGCCTGACTGGTAGCTGTTCCAGTCTCTTACACGGGACGCTTCACTTCGTGCTTATGCTGCAATCGGAGAACACAGTGACGAGGAGGTTGTCGAAACTGGGGCTTGGCATTGTCGTCGGGGCTATTCTGCTCGCCGTGTGCCTTTGCTCCCCGGCCTGGGGTCAGGAAGCGGATACCTCGGATTCTCTCCAAGCTGATCCACCAGTCTCTCTTTCGGCCGACAATATCATTTCAACATTGCGACAAGATCCGGAACTGCTTCAACAGGTCAGAAACGTCGTTATTCAGAAGGCTCAGGAACAGGGACGATCGATGAATTCGGGGAACGTTACCGATGAATCCCTATTCCGGCTGATTAGAGAAGATCGAAGCGTCCGCACACTGGCGGCTCGCGAGATTGAGGATGATTTCTGACCAGCCCGACTTTGAGGTCGCGGGAGAAACCGAAAAGGAATCGGAAGTGACCGAACTGGTCGACAAAACCAGACCGGATTGCCTGATTATCGCGCTCGATCAGCCGGAAGTGTTGCATGGCTTGTGCGGCTTTCTGCTTGGCCGCTACGCGCAAATGAAGATCCTGGCAGTAGCGGCAGAACGAGGCAACAGCGCGTTTTATTGGGCCTCCGTTGATGTTTGATCGAAGATCGTGGAGACCTCGGAAGAGGGACTTCTGAGCGCTTTACGCAATCCTCCCAGGCTGCCGGAGTCTTGGACCATGCGGGCGGTGCGCGAATGAGAAGGGTGACGAAGCCTGCGTATGGGTCGAATCCGCGCCGGCTGTACGAATAGAGCGAAGGCAGCAAGTTCGCACAAGTTCTGCTTGATTGAGTGCGGGTTATCTCACATAGACCCGTGTGAGTGAGGTGGCGAAGCTGCAGGTAAGCCAATGGCGGCACTGAGCCAGATCGGCATCGGGACTGACAGCGGAAGTGCAACTCCAGTCGCCTTTTCCCCAGACGATTGGGAGTCGCGCTGGTACGCCGCCTATACGATTGCGCGCCACGAGAAATGCTTAGCGCAACAAATGAAGCAGCGTGGAATTGAGTACTTCCTTCCCTTGTACAGGTCGATCCACCGGTGGAAGGATCGGCGTAAGCAAGTGGAACTCGCCTTGTTCCCGAGTTACATTTTCGTGCACATGGCATTGAGGGACCGGCTACAAGTGCTGCAGTTGCCAAGTGTCGTGTACCTGGTCAGCTTCAACGGCAGGCCAGTTCCTCTCCCTGAATCGGAAGTTGCCGCCCTGCGCGGAGCGGCGACTGGGAACGTCTGTTTGGAACCGCACCCGTACCTGAAGATCGGAAGGCGGGTTCGTGTTTGCAGTGGTCCCATGATCGGGCTGGAAGGTGTCCTGCTGCGCGAGAAGAAAAGATTTCGTGTGGTGTTGTCCATCGACCTGATTATGCGCTCGGTGGCAGTAGAGGTGGACCGCGCCGAAATTGCGCCTATTTAGTTATGCCATCCCTTAAGGTCAGTTCTAGCGTAGTTGCTCGCAATGGTATGAGCAAGATGCTTAAATTAGGCCGAAACATCAGCATCGAGTCTCTACTCCTCGTGTGGTGGCT
>Ga0326728_10005443_pt1 | contig 35721 bp, 24 predicted proteins | sample MB3enrmetagenome_FD_207602 | JGI IMG/M metagenome (GOLD analysis project Ga0326728, IMG submission 207602) | Lab enriched peat soil microbial communities from McLean, Ithaca, NY, United States - MB31MN | ecosystem: Environmental > Terrestrial > Soil > Wetlands > Peat | place: USA: New York...
TTCAACTTGCACATCTCCCCAGATGAGCAATTGAAACGCTTCAAGGAGCGGCTGGACGACCCAAGCAAGCAATGGAAGATCAGCGAGGCCGACTACAAGGAGCGACGCCTTTGGGACGATTACGTTTCGGCTTATGAGGACGCCTTGTCACGGTGCAGCACCAAACATGCACCTTGGTTCGTCATCCCAGCCAACCACAAGTGGTTCCGGAACCTTGCCGTGGCGCGGATCGTCGTAGAACACCTGGAAACGATGAATATGAAATACCCCAAGCCCACGGTGGACATCCAACACATTCGCCGTGAGTATCACGCAGCAGAGAAAGCGTAGGCGATGGGCGCTGTCTGGTAGCAAGAGAAAGGGGTTCGAAGGGAGGCGGGTATGGCTAAAACGGGAAAGGCTCTGGTGGCAATCTGCGACCGCGAGAACCGGGAAGCCCTGGTTCAGGCTCTTCCGGCTTGCGGGTTTGAGCCGGTTGTTTGTTCGACCTTAGGCGAGGTTCGGGAGATCCTGGCATCGGAAGCGACTGACGTATTGCTCTGTGACACCGCGTTTGCCGACGCCAGCTTCGACGACCTTCCCCGTGATATTAGTTCGGGGGAACTAACACCCACTGTGATTGTGTGCTCGCGGTTCTACGATCCGGCCATCTATTTGGAAGTGATTTATCGGGGGGCGTTTGACTATATCGTCTACCCTTACCGCACCGATGACGTGCAGTGGATTCTAGGCACAGCGCTCCGCAGGTCTTCTGAGCTTGCGGCCAAGCACTCAAAAGCAGTCGCAAGAGTTCGCGAAATCGCATACGAGGAACGGCATGCAGCCTGACCACTTCGTGCAAGAAGCGTGACGGACTCGATATCAAAAGCTCACTCGCTACCTGAGGATTGGAACTGACCACAACAGCGTTGCGCACCGAGGGCAAGACTACCACATCACATCGGTCATTGCTGGCATAGTCGAAGCCCCTCTCCCCAAACTCGGACACCAAGCGACCTCGTCTGGATTCGCCGGAAACAATTATGGTCCGAGCGGTCGGGTGCAGCAGCCAAGCTTGATGTCCGAACCCTCCCTCCGTTGTGCTCGACTGCCGAGTCACGAAAACCAAGCATCACTTCAATCAACTCGCCACTGAAACCCACGGTCGACGGTCACCCCTAGATTATTTTTAGCGAAGTTCGCGAATTCGCGAAGGAATCGTGATCCAGTGACCCGTGAACTCAAACGTTTTCATGAGCTTGGGTGTGGCATTCGCCTTGCTCTACCACAGGATGTGGTTTCAAGACGACCGTGCAGGAAACCATATTCGAGACACAAAGGAGAACACTATGAATATCGAAGTGAACATGGCGAAGAAGGCAATCCACGACAAGCTCGAGTCCGAGATCGAGGCCGCTAAGGCGAAACTGGAGACACTAAGGGCAGAGGCTGAGACCGCGAAAGCGGACTTCGAGATTAAGGCGATCACCGAACTGCTGACCAAGCAGCACCAGATCCTCCACAACCTGCGGGAAGCAAGGAAGTAAGGCGGCAGCGGGGGAGGATATCGAATCGAAGGCAAAGGTGAAGGTGGAGCTGAGGAGCTAGGATGCTCTTGGTTTTCGTCACCGCATAAAGAATCTGCCATTTTCATAGGTGGGGCGAGGAGCTTGTCGTGGATCCTGAAAAGCAGAAGTGAATCCTCGCCCCTCGCGGTGCTTTGCTAATGCTTACCCGGATTCATATCAGTTACTTTGGCGGCGCGCTCTACTCCGGCGCGGGGACCTATGCGCCTCGACTTCGTGGGAACTTAGATAAAGGAGAAGAAATCATGACTGCACAAACCACCACGGACGTATTCAAGGAAGTCACGGTGATGTCCATCGGATGGGCCATCGTCATGATCGTGCTGGGATTTTTGGCTCTGTTTCTGCCCTTTACGATGGGCATTAGTCTCTCCGTATTGCTCAGTTGGATCATCCTCTTCGGTGGTATCGCACATCTGGCTTATGCGTTCGCTGCCCGGGACGCTTTACCATTTCTCTGGCGAATACTGATCGGGATTGTCTACGTCGCTGGCGGTGGCTATCTCGCATTCCATCCGGAACTCGCATTGGAGTCTCTCACATTAGTAGTGGCGGCGATTTTCTTCGTCGAGGGCGTGCTGGAGGTTGTCGCGTTTCTCCCGTTTCGCGCCCTCTCGGGATCCGGATGGATGCTCTTTGACGGCGTCACGAGCCTCCTTTTGGCATTCTTGATCTGGCACCGTTGGCCCTCCAGTTCAATGTGGGCCATCGGAATTCTAGTCGGCATTAACCTCATCGTGAGCGGTTTCACACGGATTATGCACTCGGTGGCAGCCCGCGACGCACTGAAGGTGGCGGCCGGATAAGAGTAAAGACTCAGGCGCCCGCGATTGATCGATCGGTGCTCAATAGTAGTCTCGTTGAAAATCCGGCCATAAGCACAGCTTCACTTTTGGCCGACCCTGGGCAGTAGCCCAGAATTTACGAAAGGAGAACTGACAATGACTGATGTGTTAATCGTTCGAGTTACCCCGGAGATGATTCATTACTGGGGATGGTTCCTCGCGTTTGGCATCGTGTTGCTGTTGCTCGGCATCGCCGCAATTGTACGGTCCGTCAGAGCCACGGTGGCCTCGATGTTGTTCTTCGGCTGGCTGCTTGTGTTTGCCGGCATTTTCGAGTTCGTCAGTGCGTTCATGGTCGGGAATTGGGCAGGGTTCTTCCTGCACCTGCTGTTCGCGATTCTCTTCGCAATAACCGGCGTACTGATGCTAACCAGACCGGTGATAAGCGCCGAGGGTTTGACGCTTGTGATGTCAATGTTCTTTCTGATCGCTGGCTTGTATCAATTGATTGCCTCGCTATGGGCCCATCTGCCGGGCTGGGGATGGCAAGCCCTGAGCGGAGTCGTCACAGCGATCATGGGTGTTCTCGTCCTGGCGGGATGGCCGGCCACGGGGCTTTGGGTGATCGGTCTTTTCATTGGGATTGAGCTGTTTTTTTACGGCTGGGCTTGGATCGCGCTGGCTATCGGCCTGCGTAAGATGTGAACCGAAGGGCGAAGGGCTGCCGGGCTATTCAGCGACGTCCTGCGCACCAACGAGTTGCAGGCCTGGTTTCTGAGCGAACACCTCGTGAAGGAGCCCCTGGTCAAAGCAGTGGAACCATAGTCCGGCGCCGCTACAGCCCAGGGAGCGAATGCCAAGAGAATTCCGAGCGGAAGTCAAGCGCCAATTCCCGCAAGGATGAGTGGGAGAGAAAAACAGGTGGGAACCGCGTGTCTGGAAGTCTCGCAAGAGTATTCAGCTAATGTTGGGCCCCTGCTCAGTGCTCCTGAGTCCCTTGTAAAGGTACGAAGAGAAGGGACACGGAGGATTAACTCCGGGGCCTCGAGGCAGCTCAGCTTTCACAGGACTGCCGCTCCGCGGGTCATGAGCAAAGAGTGGGCTGTCGTTCAGCAAGCCATCGCTGGGAATGCTGATGCCCAAGAGCATCTCTTCGCCCCTCATGCAGGCAAGCTCTACCAGATTGCATTCGCTCTGCTACACAACAAAGAAGATGCAGAGGATGCACTGCAGGACGGCTTGTGCAAGGCATTTATCAGCCTTCGCTCCTTTCAAGGCCGGTCGTCGTTTTCCACCTGGCTCACGCGCATCGTGATAAACTCGGCTCTCATGACTCGGCGCAGGAAAAGCGCCCATCCAGAGGCTTCCTTGGACGAGATTTTGCACACCCAGCCAGAACGGTTTCCACAGGGAGCCGTTGATGCTCAGCCCGACCCCGAGAACACCTGTGCAGCGCTCGAGTTCTATGCGCTTGTCGAAGAGCACGTTCGTCAACTTCCACCGGCACTGCAAATGGCATTTCGGCTCCGTGCTATGAAGGGCCTTTCCGACGCGGAGTCGAGCAAGGCACTTGGCATCCGGGCCAACGCGTTCAGATCGCGCTTCCTTCGGGCCCGACGGAAGCTGGTATGTGGGTTGAAACGACATCAGGAGGGTAGACCATGAACGATCCCGAATCGTCACCATCAAAACACGGCCGCGATGATGAAAAGAAGCGCCGGGAGCAAAGTCGGCGTCAGTTTCATTTCGCCATCACCTACTTGATCACGAGCCTGATTGCCTTGTGGCTGTTCCAGGTATTCGTCCTAACTCCAACCCGGGGCACAGAAATTCCTTACAGCGAGTTCAAGACAAAACTGGCTGATGCTCAAATCGTAAAGGTAACCATCGGCGAAAGGGGTATCGTGGGTGAGATGAAGAACCCCAAATCGGACGGAACTCCTCCGGTCGTTCCTTTCAATACCGTATCTGCGCCTGCCGGCGACCCCAAGCTGATTGAAGAGCTGCAAGGCGCAAAAGTAACTTTCAACTTCGAGCGCCCACCAAACCCCCTGGGTGGCATTTTACTGGAATACCTTCTGCCACTCGCGCTACTTGGCGGTTTCTGGTACATGGCCTACCAGCGAGCGGGCGGGGCCGACGGAGGGCTGGGCGGCATCTTCGGGGTCGGCAAGAGCAAAGCGATCGAAGTCAAGCCCGAGGATGTTACGGTCACCTACAAAGATGTGGGCGGAGCGGATGAAGCCATTGCCGACCTGAGAGAGATCATTCAGTTTCTAAAGACGCCAGAGCAATTCGCTCAACTCGGCGGGCATATCCCCAAGGGCGTACTGCTCGTCGGGCCCCCGGGCACCGGCAAGACCTTGCTGGCCAAAGCAACGGCCGGGGAGGCCCAGGTCTCGTTCTTCGAGACCAGTGGCTCCGAGTTTGTCGAGATGTTCGTGGGCGTGGGCGCCGCACGCGTGCGCGACTTATTCGAGCAGGCGCGCAAGGCGGCGCCTGCGATCGTTTTCATTGACGAAATTGACGCCATTGGCCAGAGCCGGGGAGGCGCGATGCGCATGGGCGGCAATGACGAGCGTGAACAGACCCTCAACCAGTTGCTGGCGGAGATTGACGGCTTCAAAACTGACACCAGCGCCCCAGTGATTATCATGGCTGCCACCAACCGTCCGGAGGTGCTCGACCCGGCACTTCTGCGGGCGGGCCGCTTTGATCGCCAGATCGCCATCGGCAATCCAGATCTCATCGGCCGAGTGCAAATCCTGCGGATTCATAGCAAGGGTATAAAGCTGGCGGCGGACTTTGACTTGGAGCAGGCTGCTCGGATGACAGCCGGATTCAGCGGCGCTGATCTGGAGAATGCCATGAATGAGGCGGCATTAGGCGCTGCCCGGCGCAAGGCCATGGCAGTCACCCTGAATGATTTCGAGACTGCGATCGAACGGGTGATTGCGGGTTCCGAGAAAAAGAGCCGGGTGATGAACGAGCAGGAACGAACTACAGTTGCATACCACGAATCTGGCCATGCGCTGGTGGCTGAACTGGTGCCACACGGTGAACCGGTCACCAAGATCAGCATCGTTCCCCACAGCCGTGGCGCTTTGGGCTACACTATCCAAACGCCAACCGAAGACCGCTATCTGCTCTCGACCGACGAATTGAAGGACAGGATTGCCGTTATGTTGGGCGGGCGTGCCGGCGAAAGAGTGGAGTTCGGGAGCATCAGCACCGGGGCCAGTGACGACATTATGCGGGCAACTGAGCTGGCCCGTCGTATGGTCACAGAATTCGGCATGAGCGAAAAGCTCGGCTCGGTGCGCTACGCGGGTCGCGAGCTCCAATACCTGGGGGGATCGGTCGAGGACAATAGCCAGCTCAGTCCAGAGACTCGTCAAGTGATCGATGGAGAGGTCCAGCGCCTGGTGACCGAACAATACGAGCGTGCTCAGGCACTTCTGAAGGAGCACCAGGCGGCCCATAAAACATTGGCCCAGCAACTGCTGAAACAAGAGACGGTGAGCGGTAGCGATGTGAAAGAAGCACTGGAGAAGGGCGCTCCATCCCCAACCGGTGCGGCATCACCCCACAGTCCGATACCTGCCGAGAAGGCGAGTAGCTGAACGAAGGAGCAAGCCCAATAGGTACGCAATCACGGTTGTGAGCTAAAGCCGAAATGTGTACCGAGAGACAGAGGAGGACAACATGGGAGGTATGATCCCATTAGGGGACTCATCTCGACGCCCAGAGCGCTACCCCATTGTTACCGCGGCAATCATCGCCGTAAACGGGTTCGTGTTTGTGTTGGAGCTGATGGGTGGTGACGCGTTTGTAATGAAGTGGTCGGAGACTCCCGCCGCTATTGTCTCAGGCCACCATTGGGTCACCATCCTAACGGCGATGTTCATGCACGCCGGTTGGATGCACATCATAGGCAACATGGTGTTCCTCTGGGCATTTGGCCCGGAAGTCGAAGACGCCATGGGGCCCGTACGGTACTTGGCGTTTTACTTGCTCAGCGGTCTAGCAGCTTCGCTCGCACAGATTGCGCTTATGCCCCATTCCACGGTTCCCAATTTGGGCGCCAGTGGAGCGATTGCCGGCGTGATGGGCGCCTTTCTGGTTACCTACCCTCGCGATGAGATCCGCACTGTGCTTCTGTTGGGCTGGTGGACCCGCATCACTTTCATTCCCGCGGCGCTCCTGATCGGACTCTGGTTTCTGATTCAGATCTTCGATCAGGTCGGCGCCGTGGCCGATGTAAAGACAGGCGGCGGCGTTGCTTATATGGCCCATGTTGGCGGCTTCATCTTTGGAGCGGTGACCGGACGGCTCTTTGAGGGTTTCCGCCGCATCGATGATTAGGATACCTAGCCATGTCACCCGACAATAATCAAACCCAGGTCGCGATGACCGGCTTAACAGCACAGGAAGCCGAGGCGCGGCTGGACAAGTTCGGGCCAAACGAGCCTACGGCGACACAGCACCATTTTTTTCTCTCCGATCTCTTGCATGTGTTCATGAATCCGCTGACGTTGATTCTGGTGATCGCCGCCATCGTATCGGCATTCACGGGCGACTCGGTAGATGCCGGAATCATCGGCGTTATTGTTCTGCTGAGCGGGGCTATCGACCTAACTCAGACATACCATTCTGAGCGCGCAGTCGAAGAACTGCGCAACCAGGTTGCCCCGACGGCAACCGTCCTGCGTGGAGGGGAGTGGAAAGAAATACTGCGGCGTGAGGTAGTGCCGGGAGACATTTTCCGGCTTTCAGCCGGGGACCTGGTTCCCGCCGACGCGCGCCTCTTGATTGCGCGCGACATCTATGTCCAGCAAGGAATGCTAACCGGCGAATCGCTCCCCACCGATAAGGAAGCGACCGGAGAGCCCGCCTCGACCAAAGCGGATGCGCGCAACATGGTCTTTCTGGGCACATCCATCGTGAGCGGAACGGCAACCGCAGAGGTCGTGGCGACGGGCGCTCGGACTGCCTTTGGCGATATCGCGGCTCGACTCGCCGCGCGCCCGGAAGAGACCGCCTTCGACAAGGGCTTGAAAGATTTCAGCCACCTCATCGCGCGAACGGTCCTCTTCCTCGTTCTGTTCCTAATTGTCGTTAGCATTGCACGCCACCACGATGCGCTTCAATCTCTGATGTTCGCAGTTGCGCTGGCAGTTGGCTTGACACCCGAGTTCCTGCCCATGATTACGTCGGTGACGCTCTCGAAAGGCGCCGTCGCAATGGCCCACAAGAAGGTCATCGTCAAGCACCTCTCCTCGATTCAGAACCTCGGCAGTTTGGATGTGCTTTGCAGCGATAAAACCGGAACGCTCACCGTGGGAACCATGACGCTCGATCGCTCTCTCGATCCTTTTGGGAAACCCTCCCCCCGCGCGCTGGAACTCGCCTATCTCAATAGCAAATTCCAGACGGGTATCCGCAGTCCACTGGATGACGTCATTCTGCATCAGTCTCCATCCAAGACGGAAGATTACATCAAGCGCGACGAGATTCCCTTCGATTTCCAGCGAAGGCGGCTTTCAGTGGTGGTGGAGCGGCAGTCCCAGCGAGTTCTCATCACCAAAGGTGCTCTGGAAGGGATTCTTCCACTCCTCTCCGGCTGCGAGGTCGAAGGCAAAGCAGTACCCATCAGCAAGCAGGCTGTCCAGCGCATCCAACAGACGAGCGACGAGCTGAATAACCAGGGATTCCGCTCTCTGGCGGTGGCCTACGCCGAAGTTCCTGCGCGCCCGGATTACTCCGTGGCGGACGAGCGCAATCTAATCCTGGCCGGTTTTTTAAGCTTTGCCGATCCGCCGTTGCCGGATGCCGCCCAGGTTCTGGCTTCGTTAAAGCAGGACGGGGTTGAGGTCAAGGTCATCTCCGGTGACAACGACCGCGTCACCGGCCACGTTTGCGCACAGGTAGGAATCGAGCCCGGCCACATCGTCACTGGCGATGAGTTGGACCACACGACGGACCCGGCGCTGGCGCACCTCGCTGACGAGGCACGCGCCTTCGCGCGCATTTCCCCGGTGCAGAAAAACCGCATCCTTCTGGCTCTCAAACACAACGGCCACGCGGTGGGGTTTATGGGCGACGGCATCAACGATGCGCCATCGCTGCACGCGGCGGATGTGGGCATATCAGTGTCCAGCGCTGCGGACGTGGCTCGTGAGTCTGCCGACGTCATTCTCGTTGAGCCTGGCCTGCGGGTCCTGCATGATGGCATCATCGAGGGACGCAAGGCCTTTGGCAACGTGATGAAGTATTTGCTGATGGGGACAAGCTCCAACTTTGGAAATGTGCTCAGCATGGCGGCGGCTTCGATCTTCCTGCCGTTCTTGCCCATGCTGCCCACGCAAATCCTGCTCAATAACCTTCTTTATGACGTAGGCCAGCTCACCATTCCCACGGACAATGTGGATGAGACTTACCTCGATAAGCCCCAGCGCTGGGATGTCAGTCTGATTCGCAATTTCATGGTGTTCATTGGACCGATCAGTTCCCTCTTCGATTTTCTGACTTTCTATGTGTTGCTGCATTTCTTTCATACCAGCGAAGCGCAATTTCACACCGGTTGGTTTGTGGAATCACTGGCAACCCAGACGCTGGTGCTGTTCGTGATCCGTACATCGAAAAACCCGTTCCGCAGCCGTCCGAGCGGTCCCTTGCTAGCAACGTGCCTTGGGGTCGTGGCAATCGGGATTTATTTGCCGTTTAGCCCTCTTGCCGGCGTGCTCGGCTTCACGCGGCTGCCAGGCTCGTACTTCGCTTTTGTTGCCATCGCAACAGCAGTCTATCTTTTGCTGGTGGAAGGCGGTAAACGGGTCCTTCTCCGTAAGGAAACCGCCAGGAATGCGGCCAAGCCCGGAAATGCGCTGGCGGTCGCAGCCTAGACTTGGGCCCACGAACTCAGTCAAACGGGCCACACACGCGGCAAGATCATCCTGCGGGATGCCTAACGGAAGTTGGAAGGGACGCGCTGTGAGCGTTGTATCACAATTAGCTAGGGTATGATCGCCATGAGTCGAACTGCCACGCGTATTGCCGCAATGCTCGCCTTGATGGCCGCGACCGCTCTGCCCGGCCCTTCCCAGTCAAATCCTGACCTGCGAACATTCTTTCGGCAGAACATCGGACTTGGTGAGGACCAGATCACGGCCATCCGAAGCGGACAGCCGGTGGCGATGACCCTCCCGCCCCGCACGCCGGCCGAGGTGTTGCTGTTCGGCGCGGTCTACATCCACGCTGCTCCTGAGACCTACTTCCAGTATGCCCGCAATTTCGACCGCCTTCGTGAGGTTCCCGGCTTTTCGGCGCTTGGGGTGTTCACGGTCCCTCCGCAGCTTTCTGACTTGCGGGGTTTTGAGTTCGACGGTGATGACATCCAGGCCTTGAAGGACTGCGAACCCGGTAACTGTCGGATTCAGATGCCCGCGACCTCCATCGAAGAGCTTCACCGGTCCATCAATTGGTCCGCCGCCGACGTGGACGAACAAGTGAATCAACTCCTGCAAAAGACGGCATTCGAGCTTCTGCTTGCCTACCAGCGCCAGGGCAATGAGGCCCTAGGGGTTTATAACGACAAGCGTGACCCGACCGAGGTGCCTGAGCAGTTCGCCTACCTGCTCAGCTACGGCAATGCCTTGGCAGAGCACGCCCCGGATTTCTACCATTACCTTCTCGTCTACCCCCGTGGGAAGCCCGCGAACTACGAGGAGACGTTCTATTGGGCGAAGGTGAAATTCGGCTTGAAGCCGACGTTGCGCATCGAGCACATGGTGACCATGCGCGGAGGACCTGCCGACCCTGTAGTCTGTGCCATCGCCAAGAAGCAGCTCTACTCGAGTCACTACTTCCAGACGGCGTTGGACCTCTCCATCTGTGTCCGCGAGGGTGACGACCCGAAGCAACCCGGCTTCTATCTGATCAAGGCATTAGGTTCCGAGCAGGCGGGTCTAAGCGGCGTCAAAGGATCGATCGTCCGAAAGACCGCGGTGGGCCGGGCGGTTTCAAATCTCCAAAAAGGCCTCGTGGCCCTCAGGAACACGTTGGAAGGTAACCGGTAGGCCCGGAGATCGGCCCACGCCCCGACGAGAGCCCGGAATATACGAAGTTCCGAGCGGCGACTTAGGTATTGCTTTAACGCGAAAGAAGAGTGAAAATCGTGGCGGTTCGGCGGCGTCATGGGCAATACTCTGATCCAATTCATCCCCAAGCAAGGCGCAGAGATTTTGTTGGTGCTCTTCCTTTCTTTTCTGATCGGCCTGGAGCGCGAAGAACAAAAGGTGGCTTCGGAGCAGTATCGATTTGGCGGGGTTCGCACCTTTCCGCTTCTTGGCCTACTCGGCTATGCACTCAGCCTGTTTTCGGAAGGAAATCTCCTGCTACCCGCGGTCGGCCTGGCTGTCGTGGGAGCGTTTCTTTGGCAATCCTACCGGTACAAGCTTGCCCATGCGGCGCTGGCCGGGATGACAACGGAGATCTCAGGGCTGCTGACCTACGTTGTCGGAGCGCTCGTTTCGCACGACCAGTATTGGGTCGCCACCACGGTTACGGTGCTCGGCGTAGCATTGCTCGAGCTGAAGACGGCACTCGAAAGTTTCACCAAGCGTGTGCCGGGCAATGAGATCCTGACCTTCACGAAGTTTCTCGTCCTATCGGCAGTAATCCTTCCCATTGTGCCGAACCGGACGTATGGCACATTTGGCTTTAACCCATTCAAAACCTGGTTGGTGGTTGTCGCGGTGAGCGCCCTTTCATACGGTAGCTACCTCTTGCAGGTGTGGACGCAGGGACGTGGCGGCGTGCTGCTCGCGGCCTTCTTGGGTGGTGCGTATTCCTCGACCCTCACCACCGTAGTGCTCGCCAAGCGAGCCCGCGAGCAGTCACTCCCGCATCTATATTCTGGCGCGATGCTTGTTGCTTCGGGTGTCATGTACTTGCGCCTCCTCGCGCTCCTGGGCATTTTTAATCGCCAACTGTTTCACCGGCTCGGACTGCCGTTCCTGGCGCTCGCTGCCGCCGCTCTTCTCGGTGGATGGCTGTGGATGCGTATGCCGGATCAAGGCGGTACAAAAGCCCAGCCACCCTTGCAGCCGAAAAATCCCTTGGAGTTAGGTGCGGCATTCTTGTTCGCGGGACTGTTTGTAGGCATGCTGTTCATCACGCATCTTGCGCTGCTCTATCTGGGTCGTGCAGGACTTTACGCGCTGGCGGCAGTAATGGGAGTGGCCGATGTCGATCCCTTTATCTTGAGCCTCGCGGAGTCTGGCTCGACGCCCGTTACGCTCGCCGGGGGCGCAATCGTCATCGCCGCAGCGAGCAACAACTTGATCAAGGGGGTTTATGCCTACGGTTTCGCAGACCGCCGCACCGGCAGGCTGGGGTTCGCCCTCCTCACGGCGCTAGCGTTGCTCGGATTGTCACCTCTGTTCCTTTGAAGATTGTACTGAAGCTGCGGGGATACTTCAGGGACGTCCTCCCCATGCTGGCCCTCTACTGAAATGCCAATACGTCTGTGGTCCGTAAGAGTATCCGTCTGGCTCACGGATGTCTCGAAACGGGGCATTGCTGTAGCGGCGCTCTCCGAGCGCCGGAACTCCTTGAGAATTCACGTCCGGCGGTCGGAGACCGCCGCTACAAAAATCGAACTGACCCACTACCCAACCTGATTATTGCTAAGTCCCCCGCTTCATTCGCAGAACCTCACGGACCTTGAGCAACAACGCATTTGGCAAAAAAGGTTTCTGCAGCAAGGGCGTGCCGCCCTCGGAGATGCCTTGGGGGACAACGGCATCATCTGTGTACCCTGACATGTAGAGCACTTTTGACTCGGGGTGTAAGGTGAATAAACGCGTGGCCAACTCTTTACCGCCGGTTAGTGGCATCACTACGTCGGTCAGCAGCAGGTGGATAGGCTTTGTATGTTGTTCCGCGATCTTGAGCGCCTCTGCGGCTCCCTCGGCTGCCAGTGTATTGTAGCCTTTAGACTTGAGGGTTTCGCAGACCAGCGACCGGACGCCTATTTCGTCTTCGACCACCAGGATGGTTTCTTTACCTTTCGCGGGCTTAGTAGGACGACGGACTTTGGCGGGCTCCGCCGTGGGCGCAAGTTCCTCGACGCAGGGAAAGTAAATCTTAAACGTCGCACCCTGCCCTGGTTCGCTGTAAACCCAGATGAAGCCGCCGCTCTGCTTAACGATCCCATAGACCGTAGCCAACCCCAGGCCCGTTCCCTTGCCTTTCACCTTGGTAGTGAAAAAGGGCTCAAAGATATGTGCTTGCGTTGCCAGGTCCATTCCGCAACCCGTGTCACCTACGGACAGCATGACATACTTGCCGGGCGTCATGGGCTTATGGCTACGCGCGTAGTCTTCGTCCACTTCCACGCTAGCCGTCTCGATAATAAACTTCCCCCCCTGCGGCATAGCGTCGCGAGCATTGACGGCCAGATTCATGATGACCTGTTCGATTTGCCCCGGATCCACTTTGACGCGTCCCAGGCCGGGCTTCAGCTTCGTAGCCAGTTCAATGTCTTCACCGATCAGCCGGCGAAGCATCGTTTCTGTATTGGCAAGGACGTTGCTTAAATCCAGGACTTTTGGCTCCAAGACTTGCCTGCGGCTGAAGGCCAGAAGTTGCCGCGTCAGAGAAGCAGCCCTCTCTCCCGCCATCTGGATTTCTTCGAACAGGCCCCGGCGCGGGTCTTTGGGGGAGCTCCGCTGCGTGAGAATCTGGACGTAGCCGTTGATGACGGTAAGTAGGTTATTGAAATCGTGGGCCACTCCTCCCGCCAGCCGTCCCACCGCCTCCATCTTTTGTGCCTGAACAAACCGCTGCTCCAGCTCCTTGCGGGCCGTTATGTCCTGTTTCGTGGCAATAAAGTGGGTCACTTCCCCGCGCTCACCCCGAACCGGGGCGATGGTCATCTGCTCGTTATACAGGCTGCCGTCCTTTCGCCGGTTGGTGAGCTCACCATGCCAGATTTTTCCTTGCAGAATAGTCGCCCAGAGCTGCTGGTAAAGCGCCGGGTCTTGGTTGCCCGATTTCAGGATCCTGGGGTTCTGTCCTCGAGCCTCCTTGCGACTATACCCGGTGATACGACTGAAGGCCGGGTTGACATACTCGATTTCACCGGAGGTGGTAGTAATCATTACGGCTTCTGCGGACTGCTCGATGGCGGTTACCAGCCGGACGTGCTCGGCTTCCGCCCGTTTGCGCTCGGTTATGTCGCGCGCAAACGCGAAGCTATATTCCTTCCCGCCGAAGTCCAGATAGTTCGCAGTCATCTCCACCGGGAAAACCCTTCCCTGCTTGGTTTGGTGCTGGGTTTCAAGGACGAGCGAGCCGCGTGCTTTGACCGTTTCCCAGGTTGTCCCCCACGCTTCCTTGGTGACAAGCGGATCTATATCCGGGATTGAAAGGGAAAGAAGTTCTTCGCGGGACCGTCCCAAAGAGTGGCAGGCCGCCTCGTTGACATAGAGGATACGGCCTTGTGGGTCCATCCAAAAGATAGCGTCCGAGGCATGCTCCACTGAGAATTGCGTCAGTCGAAGAGCCTCTTCCGCCCTCTTCTTCTCGGTGATGTCTTCCACAATTCCGTCATAGTACAGTATCTTCCCGTCTTCGCCCCGAATGGCTCGGGCGCTCTCGCTAACGAAGATCACCGTGCCATCCTGCCTCGTCCACGCTGCTTCCATGCCCCTGATTTCACCGTCCTGTTCCATTCGCTTACGAAATAGTCTGCGAGCGTGATTGGGCTCGAACCCTTCCTTCTCAAGGTTACGAGCAGCCAGTTTTTCGAAGTCCTTAAACCCTAACATCCTGACCAGGGTGGGATTTGCCATCAGGACACGGCCCTGGGGTGTGGTGCGATAGATGCCGACAGTGGCATTTTCTACGAGACTGCGAAAGCGCTCTTCACTTCCGCGCAACGTCTGTTCCGCCGCCTTGAGTTCGGTGATGTCGCGGGCGGCGGCGAATACACCCAAGACAGTGCCCGCCTCGTCCCGGTAAACTGCGGCGTTGTAGAGGACGGGAATTGCGCACCCGTCGCGATGACGAATTTCCAACTCGTAGTCCCGCACCAAGCCTTCCCGGAAGGCCTTCTGATAACCCGCGCGAGCCTTTTCCGGATCCGTAAAGTAGTCGCTGAAATCCGTGCCGATAAGTTCATCGCGGGTGCGTCCCGTGACATTCTCCGTGGCAGAGTTGACATCGGCGATTTTGCCGTCCGGGGCGATCGTGACCAAGGGATCGAGGCTGGCTTCAAGCAGGCTGCGGTTGTAATCGTTAGCTCGGCGCAGCGCGTCCTCCGCCTGCTTGCGCTCGGCACGTGCGCGGAGTGCTTGGATTCCAAACGCCAGGTCATGGCTCAACTCCGTTAGGAGTTGCATCTCCTCGGAACCAAACGCATCCGGCTCCTCCGCGTAAATCGTCAGGGCGCCCGGGACCTGGCCATCCAAAAGGATCGGCAGGGCTATGAGGGATACATAGCCTCGCTTGAGCGCTTCTTCCTGCCAGAGAGCAAGACTGGGATCGGACTGAGCGTTTCGAGCTACTGAAAGTCTTCCCGTGCGGATCGCTGTCCCCGTGGGCCCGCGTTCCGCGTCTGACCAAGTGAGACTTAGTGTTTGGAGATACCCTCCCTCGAAGCCGGCATGGGCTACGGGGCGTACTGACTTGCCTTCATCGTGTTCTGCATAGCCAACCCAGGCCATTCGGTAGCCGCCCTCACGCACCAAAATCCCGCATATATCCTCCAAGAGATGCGATTCATCCGTGGCACGGGCGATGGCCTGATTACACTCGGTAACCGTTCGAAGCGCGCGATTCACCCGGTGGAGTTCGATCTCCGCCTGCTTGCGGTCAGTGATGTCGCGGGTAATTGAGGCAGCGCCAATCACCTCTCCGCCGAGGCCGATGAGCGGGAACATGCTCAGCGAAACATCAACAAAGCTTCCATCCTTTCGAACCCGTACCGACTCAAAATGCTCAACGCGCTCGCCGCGCCTGAGCCTGGCTAGGATCGCCGCCAACTCCTCCGACCTGTCGAATGGGATCAAAATGGAAACAGGTCGGCCTACAACCTCGGCGGCTGCATAGCCATAGAGTTCTTCGGCGCCTTTGTTCCAGCTCGTGATAACGCCTTCCAAGGTCTTGCCAATGATCGCGTCATCGGACGACTCCACAATCGTGGCTAGTCGGGAGATGGCTCCGAAAGCCCTCTGGTTTTCAGCGCGGAGGCGCTTCTCTTCCAGTACCCGCTGGACTGCGGATGGTAGTCTGCTCGGCCGGTCCTTTAGAACATAGTCCGCCGCGCCCTGCTTAAGGCATTCCGCCGCGGCTTCGTCGCCTAGGCCGCCTGTGACCACAACAAGTGGAATATCCTTCTCCGAGCGCCTCATTATCTCCAGGGCGTCGAAGGCAGTCCAATTGCGGAGGTTGAATTCGGCCAGAATCACATCGTACTCGGCTTTTTCCAGGCACTCCCGGAAGGTATCCGCCGAATCTGCGACATCGAATTGCACTCTGAATCCTCCCCGCTCCAGCACGTTCGCCATCAGCTCCACGTCGTGCGGGCTATCTTCCACGATCAGGACCCGCAGGGGGTCCGGCGCAAGGATTGTGCGATCCGGCTTTGCAATATCCAATTTGCACCTTACCTTTCAGAGCCTGTGCGAACCTCCGGCTCTGTAGCGGGGGTCGGACCGTGCCGCAGCCGCAGGTCATCCTCCGCAGAATCTTCGCGGAAAAGCTTCTGAGGTAGGGAGCCTTCAAGCGGCTTGGCTAGTGAATCAGAGTGACTGTGCAAGAGAGGTAAACCCGATTGTCAACGGGGAGAGGAGGCAACGACGGGCGCCCGGCTACGACGGCTGGCCTGAAAGCAGTTTGTGCATGGAACAAAAACCGAGCGCGCCAGCTCTTCACGCAAGGTTGACAATTTATAATATTACGAATTTTACAGATGTCAAGTGGTAACTAAGACCGGTAGTGGGTCCGTTCGATTTTTGTAGCGGCGGTCTCTAACCGCCGGTGGTTCAGAGTTCGATAGACAATCCTACATAATTTGCCCTCGCGATCGCCCGTGTTGACTGTCTCGTCTCGAAACAGTTTTGCGAAGCGAGACACTTACTTTTCATGCCTTAGTCGGTGTTTTTCGTGACACGACGCGTAACCGACAGAACCTAAACGGGTTAGGACTGATACGGAAGCCGTTCGAGCATGGCCCCCAGATTGCCTTACCAAGGTAACGAGATTAATGAAATGAGAAGCCAGTTCGGTACGGGAAGCAGATTTACGGTTTCGATACCGGAGTAATACGTCAGGAGAGGTCATGGCTCGCATACTGGTGGTCGAAGACGATCCCAACAATCTTGAATTGATCACCTATCTTCTCAAGGCGTTCGGTCATGACACACTCGAGGCTCACGACGGGGAGCAAGCTTTGGAAGTTGCGCAGCGCCAGCGTCCCGATCTGGTCTTGATGGACATTCAAATGCCTGTCATGGACGGATACGAAGCGGTTCGCCACCTCAAGAACGACAGTGTGTATGAAGCTACACCGATCCTTGCGATCACCGCACTCGCCATGGTGGGAGACCGGAATAAGATTCTGCAAGCCGGCTTTGATGGTTACGTTTCCAAACCCATCGATCCGGAATCCTTCGTTCAGCAGTTAGACCCATACCTCCTGAACGATCCGGGGGCTGCGTCACGGGCTACACCACTGACAACGTTGGTGGCGTAGAACCCGACACCTTTCCGTTATCTCGACGTAATTGCCGGAGTCCAGCGGACCCGAGGAGGCTCTCGGGACCCGCACCGCAGGACACGACTTTGGCGCGTGCATCAAAATACGATCAAAGCGAGAGTGATTATGACAAAAGATAGCGAGTTGAATGTGGCGCCACCCTCGAAGACTTTTCAGCTCTGAAAGGGGGCTCGTACTATGGATGCCGAAAAACCGGATTACACAATCGTTCTTCCGCCGCGGCGGGTCCTGATCTTGGAAGATAACAAGCTCGATGCGAAACTGATGGTGGCCCTGCTGGAGAGTGGTGGCTGCAAGGTCCAAGCCACGGTGTTGGACTTGCCGGAATCTTTCCAGGAGCACCTGGAGATAGCCGAGTACGATGTGATTCTGAGCAATTTCCACCTTGGCATTTGGACCGTGCTTGATGCCCTGGGGATTCTGAAGCGCTCAGGGAAGGATATTCCACTTATCATCGTCACAGGCAATCTAGGCGACGAGGTTGCGGCGGAATGCATCAAGCAGGGCGCGGCGGATATTGTCCTTAAAGACCGGCCGGAGCGACTGCCGCAGGCAGTCCAACGGGCCTTGGAAGACAAACGCCTCCGTGCTGAAAAGAAGCGGGCTCTCGAAACCATCTCCCGACTGGCCGCCATAGTGGAGTCGTCCGATGACGCGATCGTCGGCAAGACCTTGGAAGGCATCATCACGAGCTGGAACAAAGGTGCAGAGAAGCTCTATGGCTATTCCGCCGCCGAAGTTTTAGGTCAACCTATTTCGGCCCTGGCCCCACCCGACCTGGCGGAGGAGGAGGCGCAGATCCTTGCCAGAGTCGAGCGGGGAAAGCGCATTGAGCACTATGAATCGGTACGAGTTCGGAAAGACGGGAGCCTCGTTGATGTTTCCTTGAGTATTTTCCCACTCACCAACTCGGATGGAGAAGTGATTGGCATCGCCTCAATTGCCCGCGACATCGCGGAACGCAAGCGGTTCGAGATTGACCTGAAGGGAAAAAACACGGAGCTTGAGAACGCCAATCGGGCTAAAGACCACTTTCTGGCTTTGATGTCGCACGAGCTTCGCACGCCGCTAAACGCCATCCTCGGATTCACCGGCACCCTGCTGATGAAGCTGCCAGGACCCCTAACCGAGGAGCAGGTCAGGCAGCTCCGGACGATTCAATCGAGCGGCAAGCTCCTTCTTTCCCTCATCAGCGATCTGCTTGATCTCGCTAAGATCGAGTCGGGCAAAGTAGCTATCTTTTGGGAGCACATTATTTTGCAAAGTGTGGTGGAAGAGGTTCGCGCCACGCTGACTCCGCTGGCCGAAAAGAAGGGGTTGAAAATGACGGTGCATGTCCCCGAGGAAGAGCTGGTTCTCACCACAGACCGCCGCTCCTTGACCCAGATCCTGCTGAACCTGACCGGCAACGCCATCAAATTCACCGAAAAAGGCGGGGTGGATATTGAGCTGCGAGGCGATCGGCACAACGGTCATCGCCTCACTGAGATCACTGTCCGGGACACGGGCGTCGGCATTCCGGACAAAGACCAGGCCAAGCTCTTCCAGGCCTTCACCCAGGTGGGAAACACAGGCCCACGGCGGCACGAAGGCACCGGACTGGGGCTGCACCTGAGCCGGAAGCTCGCGGAGCTGTTGGGAGGCCAGATTCGCTTTCACAGCCAGTACGGCAAAGGCAGCACTTTCACCCTGAGCCTGCAGGGGAAGTAAAGCGCCCGGCGGCAAACGGAAGGAACACTTGGCGGACGATCGAGCCATTGGGCTACCGATTGATTTCGGCAGCCTCGGCAAAGGAAGCAATCGCAGGCGTCAGGGAGAGTGCTCACGAGCTGATTGGTTGCGGCGCCTATAAGGAGATCGAATGGATAAAACTACACTTAATATTCTTGTGATTGAGGACAGTCCCGAATATGCCGAACTGATTCGACACTGGATCGATATCAGTTCCGGGCGGCCATCGCTGATCCCGAACTGGGCTGGCACGCTGCAAGCGGGCTTGCAACGCCTGGCTCAGGGAGGCGTGGACATCATCATACTGGATCTCGACCTTCCAGACAGCTCGGGATTCCAAACTTTCGCGTCGATCCAAGCTCACGCTCACGGAATCCCAGTCGTCGTTCTGAGCGCGGATGACAACCAGGCCCTGGCGCTTCGCACCATCCAGGAGGGAGCTGAGGATTACCTTATCAAGAGCACCTGCGGCCCCGAGTTGTTGCTCAGGACAATGCTGCACGCCATGGTGAGGCACGCGACTCGTCCCGCCCAAAGCAGCGCGGCGACCGCACCGGAGCGGGCCACTGTCCTAGGCATCCTGGGCGCCAAGGGCGGGGTAGGCGCTACCACGATCGCTTGCAACCTGGCCGCTGAGTTGCGCCGGCAAACCAGCCAGAGGGTTCTCCTGACGGGCCTGGATTTTCGCGCCGACCTGGCATACTTCCTGATGGGCCTGAATGCCAAGTACTCGATGCGTGATGCCGCTGAGGCGGCTGATCGTTTGGACCAGACGTACTGGGAAGGCATAGTGACGCATGGTCAGGATGGCGTGGATGTAATTCCCTCGACGGGCCGATTGGGAGGCGAAGAGTTACCGGCAAAGGATATCCAACAGGTTCTCAATCAGATAAGGCCCTTCTATCAATGGATTGTAATCGATCTGGGACGGCCTACCAGCCGCTCCATGAGCATGCTTTACAGCGTCGACCGCATATTTGTGGTCACCACCAGCGCTCTTTCCGCGCTCTACGAAGCCAAGCAGCTCATCTACTCGTTGAAAGGAGCTCAGGTTGAAGAGACGCAGCTCGGCCTGATTATCAATGAGATTGTGCGGGCGCCATCTGTGCCCGACCGCGAGATTCCCAAAATCTTTGGGGTTCGAATGTACGCGAGGCTGTCCAGTAACCACAGTGAGCTGGAGGATGCCTGCCTGCAGAGAAGACTGCCGCGTGAGAGTAGCATTGTACGCAAGCAAACGGCCGCTCTGGCGCGAACAGTTGCGGGCCTACCCGAGCGGGGGCTCTCAAAGTCATGGCTCCTTTCGGCTGCCAGAAAAATTGGCGGGACTCATGTTCCGCGCCCGCAAGCGGAGGCCATGTGAACCAAGACAATCTATCCATGAACACGAACGCTTTAATCCGATCCGTGATCGAGACGCGCCGCACGGAGGCTGCCTACGACCGTATGGCAGCGCCGCGGAAGCCAACCAAGGTAATCACTTTCATGGGCGCCAAGGGCGGAGTTGGGACGACCACCGTAGCCTTGAACACCGCTGCCGCTCTGGCCCAGCGCAGCCAGGTTATTGTGGTGGAAGTGCGGCCGTCATTCGGAACGCTGTCTCTTTATTTCAAAGCGCCGGCGCGGACCCTCACCATCGCCCATTTGCTCGAGATGGAGCCCACAGCCATCAACCCAACTGAAGCCGAGATGTGTTTGTGGTCTTACGAAAGCATGCCGGGACTCTGGCTCCTGTTTGGCCCCCGGACCATGGAACAGTGCCGGGAGATCAGGCCGGACAAAGTGAAAGCACTACTCAACGCCTTGGCCAAACTGGCGGATTACGTGATCGTCGATATACCAAGCTCATTGGGGGAAACCAATCGGGCGGTGATCGAGGATTCCAGTCAACTGGCGCTGGTCATCGAGCGGGACGCGATCTGCGTACAATCGGCCAAACTGATCCTGCTTTCTATCGGAGCGTGGAACCCCCCGGTGCAGGTGACGGGGGCAATTATTGTGAACCGCGAAGCGCTCGCCGCCCCTATCCCGATACCCAAGATCGAAGCCGAACTCGGCGTTCCCACGCTGGCAGTGATTTCGCCCGCTTCGGATCTTTGCAACGCCGCTCAGAACGCGGGCTTGCCAGTGGTCATGTATGATCCGGAAAGCCTTGTAGCCGGTAGTATGGCGACCCTCGCCGAACGCCTGGCCTCAGCCCCGGGCCGGCTCAGGAGCCCAGGTAGTCACATGCTGATGGCCGATCCGCTGGAACCCGCGAAGACATCAGCCAAGATCCTGGTTCGTGCCTCGAAGCACGTTCCGCAGGCGATGGTCTCGCAATACCTTTCCAAGTGCCGCGATCATCTGCCGGCACTAAAGGCCGCGCTCAAGGGATGCGAATTCGAAGTTGCGCGGAAGTTCGGCCACCAGATGAAGGGTACTGGCGGGGCTTACGGTTTTGAAGAGTTGACAGAAGTCGGCGCTTTGATCGAGCGAGCCGCCACGGATCAAAATATCAACGAACTCTGGAACCAAGTTGCTGATTTGGAGGCATACCTGGGCCATGTCGAAGTCACTTTCGACGAAAGCCTTGCACCCGCAAACCCTTGAGGCGCGCTCACTTGGCCATAGGTCGTGACCCATGCAAATGCAGCCAATCAACGGAACCGCTAACGTCAACCTGGCGACGCCCTTGGCCGGGTCTGAAAAAGCACGTTCAACGATTCTGGTGGTAGACGACCGGCCTATCAACCGCGACTTCTTGTCAACCCTGCTGAAATACTTCGGATATTCGATTATTGAGGCAGCCTCCGCCGAGCAAGCGTCGGAAATAGCTGCGACTGGTTTCGTGGACCTGATCATTTCGGACGTCTGCATGCCAGGAATGGACGGGTTCGCCCTCTTGGAGAAGCTGCGAAGCGAGCCTGCCACGTCAAACGTTCCGGTCATCTTTTATACGGCAGCCTACAAAACAGCAGACGACAGTGTGGTGAGTCGTGCGCGCGGCGCGTTTGCTGTCCTTAGCAAACCGTCTTCCCCCGAGGAGATCGTGAGTACGGTGCGATCGGCGTTGAGGACGGGCGCGCCGCCAACCCAACCTACGGTAAATGGCCCAAGCGCGCAAGCGGACCCGCGGTATGCGGCGCTGGTGGAAATCATGCTTGACCTGGTCGGGGAGCGCCTGCCCACTCGACTCATGCAAACATGTTGTGACAGCGCGAAGGCCCTTCTCAATGCCAGTCGGAGCCTGCTCTATGTCCTACCCTCCGGCCAAGAACCACATGCCCGAACGTTTTATTCTGCTTCATCAAACGGCCACCGGCCGGAATCAGTGGATGAACTACTGCTAGGGGCCTCCCTGGAACGCCTGATCGCTGGTCATAAGGCCGGTCGTTTCCGCCAAGTCAACGGCAAGGAGTACGGCATCGGTCCGGGAGAGGGAAAAACCTTATCGCTGCTTTGCCTGCCCATTTTCACCAACACGCACGACTACGGCTGCCTTTGCCTGCTGAACAAGATTGCAGCCCTCGACTTCAGCGACGAGGATGAAAGATTGGGAGCCACTCTTACCTCGCAGCTCGCCATGGTCTATGAAAACGCGGTCTTTTACCAGCAGATCCAGGACTCTTCTGCGCGGCTGGCCCATGAGATGGAAGACCGCAAGCGCGCGGAAGAAGAGCTCGACCGGAGCCGTAAGGAACAAATTCGCCTGAAGGACCAATTTCTGTCACAAGTATCCCACGAGCTACGGTCTCCGGTGATGGCCGCCCAGCAGTTTGTGGAAATTCTTCTCGAGGGCATTGCCGGCGAAATCAATGGCGAGCAGCGAGAATATCTGAATATTGCTCTTCGCAACATTAATCAGCTCAACTCGATGATTGGGGACCTTCTTGAAGCGACCCGGATTGAAAACGGCAAGCTCAGAGTCGATTTGCGGAGCATCCTCTTGCCCGAGGTTGTGAAGGAAGCCGTGGAGTCGGCGAGACCGTTTGCGCAAGAGAGACAAATCGCTCTCTCCTTGGAGGCCCCCGCTCTACCACCGGTCCTTGCCGACCGAAGCCGTGTGCGAGAGATCGTCACTAACCTGCTCGACAACGCCCTCAAATTCACCCCGCCGCATGGCGCCGTCGGAGTGCATGCCGCCCTGGATGACCAGGACCCTAGGTTCGTAAGGGTCAAGGTGACGGATACAGGCTGCGGGATCAATGCAGATGACCTCGGAAAAGTTTTCGATCGGCACTACCAGGGATCTGGGAACGATTGCATGGCTCGTAAGGGATTGGGGCTTGGCTTGCACATCTGTAAGGAGTTAGTCACATTGCAACGCGGACAAATTCTAGTCACGAGCGACCGCAATGCGGGCAGCACTTTTTCATTTACGCTGCCTTTATCCTCACGGGTAGGAGTTGATGATGCCGACGCAGAAAATTCTGTTGGTTGATGACGACGCTGACGTAGTTCGTGCGTTGAATATCCGCCTGAAATCCGTCGGCTACGATGTAGTTGTTGCGGGTGATGCGATGGCAGCTATAAGCATAGCGCTCAACGAAAAGCCTGATCTTGTCGTGCTCGACATTGGTCTACCCGGCGGAGATGGTTTCATGGTGATGAAGTGGCTGGGGCTGCTGTATGAATTGGCGCTGACTCCCATCATTGTGGTGAGCGCAAGAGATCCCACTATCGTGAAGCAGAGAGCCCTCGACGCCGGCGCAAGTGCATATTTCCAAAAGCCAATTGACACCAATCCGTTTTTGCTCGCGATTCGCGGAGCACTTGAACAGGCAGCTTAGCAATTATGAACTGCTGGGCGACGTCCGCGACGAATGCAGAAGAAAAGCAAGGGCTGGAGAGAATACTATGAAGAAAATCCTCATTGTGGATGACGATCGTGACCTGGTTCTGGCGCTTTCGATTCGCCTCATAGCTAGTGGATACGGCGTTCTGTCCGCTTCCGACGGTGCAGGCGCCATCTTAGCGGCAGCTAAGGGATCGCCGGATCTCATCCTTCTAGATATTGGAATCCCCGGCGGGAATGGAATAATTGTGCTCAATCTCCTGAAGGACTCTCCCGAAACCGCGTCCATCCCCGTCGTTGTGTTGACGGGAAGGAATCTGGCGAAGGTCCAGGATCAAATCCTTGAACTGGGCCCAGTGGCCTTCGTTCAGAAGCCCATGGCCACCGATGAACTGCTGGCGTTGATTCAGAAACACACGGGTGGCGGCGAGCAGACGGCAGAGGCTGCATGAGGACGACCTCAGTTTCTCGTGATGTACTTCCCCTCTACTGAATTCCCAACGTGGGTACAACTACTTCCAAGGGCGACTCCTCGCTAGCGCTATGCAGGAGGAGCCTCTGTATGGATTCTTCCATCTCCCGCGCGGTGGTGACGTGCTCAGGGAAATTGACCACACTGACGCTGAAGGTGAACCGATTACTGGCGCCCGCAGCATCGTGAAGCCCCTCGATCAAGCGGTCACCCAAGCCATAGCCGTCGCGAGCGTTGACCGTGGGAAGAATGATCACATAGAAGCTCGATGCAAACATGAAGATGGAGTCTGCGCGGCGCAGCCTGCGCATCAGAGATTTCACGGCATCCCCGAAGGCAATCTCGGTTTCACCAGGATCGTTGAATGCGTGCCAGGGCTTCAGTTCCACGGCCAGTAAGGAAAGGGGTTGCTGGATATGGGAAGCGCGGCGGAATTCCATCACCAGGCGGTCGCGGAAGAGATTGGGCCCTGGAAGCGCCGTCAGCATATCGGCGCTCGCCTCCCGGCGAATCTTCGCGATTCGGCGTTCCTCGTTCTCCAGGTCTGCGCGCAGGTGTTGTATGACCATCTGGCGGTCTACAAAGTATCCGACTAGCAGCGCCGCAAGCCCGCAAAACCCGAAAAAGACAGGGCGCCGCGGGATTCTGGTCAGGCCTGCCGGATGGTAAAAAACCGTTGGGTACATCAACAAAGCAACTCCGATCGCCAGGACGAAGATTGCGGTGAGCGCCAGGATCCAGAGGTGGAACTCGCGGCGATCCAAGCGAAGTGCGTCAACCCGATCAAACATTTGCATTGCAGTCTTCTCCTCTATTCTTGCGTTGGAGCCCATCGGCCGGTTCCAGGCCAACGATGCAAATTTGTGAACTCCAATAGGCCACGTAGAAGCACGGCAGATTCCAAATCAGGGATGCATTCAGATTCACCCGGCTGTTTGATTTCAGTCAATTACGAGGAGAGCGTTCCGGATATGCGGAAGAATGTGGTCCGGAAAGTGTTCGTCACCGATGTCTGTGCCTCAAATCGAGCCACTCCCACGCTTTTGGACACGCTACGGCTGTTGGTTCATAAAACGTTGGGCACCTTAATTCACCGTAACCTCTTCAAGGCATTCGGTATACAAGAAAATCCAGCCAGTCGCTGCGGTTGGCATCCCTTGTGCCCTATACCCATGCGGGAGAACAAAAGATTCCAGTTGCGAGGCGCTATGGACACCTTGATCGACGGAGCCACTCACCTAAGTGAGCATGGCGAAGCCCTACTACAATCCAGTAGAAACGAAGAAAAAGTTGATCGAGGTAGCGTGCAATCAGAAACTTCCCTCGCGCAGTGGTATGCCCTGCATACTTATCCTCGCCACGAAAAGCGCGTCTACGAGCACCTGGGGATGCACGCTATTGAGTGTTTCCTTCCCCTCTACGAGATCGTGCACCGTTGGAAGAATGGCTGTAAGGTGCGAGTCGAACTACCCCTCTTCCCCGGCTACCTCTTCCTCAAAATCGATCCCCGCGAGCGCTTCAAGGCTCTAAGTCTGCCTGGCGCGCTATCCATGGTGGGTTCCGTAAACGGTCCATGGCCATTACCGGATGCGGAAATAGTCGGCCTCCGCGCCAGGCTCCAGTCGCGCAAGTTTGAACCTCACCCCTACCTGGCAGTTGGCCAGAAGGTGCGGATCAAATCCGGCCCGCTCGCAGATTTGACAGGATTTCTAGTGCGCCAATCCGGAGGCTTTCGAGTTGTGGTTTCCGTAGATCTGATCCGGCAGTCCGCAGCCGTCGAAGTGGATGCCGATGACGTGGAACCCATTGGCCCTGCGCCCACGGGAATCGATGCCTAACCGTCTTCGAACCCGGCCGTGAGTTGCCGTGTCAAGAGGGAGCAGGTGATCTTATGGGATTGATCCCGAGAAAAGCATGGTTGCTCCTGACGGCAACTTGGGCGGCCACGATCTTAGGTCTCTTCGTGCTTTCTGAGGAAATGGCTGGGGTACGGCGGAAGCAAACAGATTCGTAGGACGGATGACGCGTTTCCAGATCATTCCGAAGGAGCCTTAACTAGTCGTTTCTCAACTGGCCGATCCTGCGGCAATCGATCGGATTGATCGGCCGGTGGAAATGGGGTAATCATGACGCAGACTCAATCACACCCAACTCTACAAATCCTCAACTCAAAAGGCAAAGTTTTGATTGTGGACGACGAGCCGAGCATCGTGAAGCTGCTGGCTGAGATGTTGCGGCTGGAGGGTTACCACTGTTTTGGGTGCCAGAGCGGCGAAGAGGCGTTGCACTTGATGGGCATTCAGGTCTTCGATCTTGTTCTATGCGATGTTCACATGTCCGGAATGAGCGGCCTCGAGCTCTTGCGACAGGTCCGGAAGAAGCACCCCTGCACGGCCTCGGTGATGATAACCGGCGCGGGTGACGTTCGATTGGGCGTGCAGGCAATGAAAGAGGGGGCGGACGATTACCTGCTGAAGCCGTTAAATCTTGACGCCGTGCTGGGCAGCGTCAGCCAAGTGCTGGCACGAAAGAAACTCGCGACTGAACTGGAGAATAGTCGCCAGCGCTTCGAGGACGTGGCCGAACACAGAACTGCTCAGCTCCGCCACGCGATGCTGCGGATCGTGCAGACCTATGGAGAGACCTTGCAAGCGCTCGCCGGAGCTTTGGACTTGAGAGACAACGAGACGGCCGGGCATTCAGAGCGCGTGATGGCGTACGCCCTGGAGATCGCGATAGCAATGGGTTGCAACAAAAAGCGATTGAACACTATCGCACGGGGCGCTCTCTTGCACGATATCGGAAAAATTGGCACCCCGGATTCCATTCTGATGAAGCCCGGCCCACTGACGGTTGAGGAACGCTCGGTGATGGAGACGCACGTCGGGATAGGTTACGGCCTGTTGAAAAACATCGCGTTCCTGGCGGACGCCGCGGAGATTGTCCTGACGCACCACGAGCGATTCGATGGAACGGGCTACCCGCAGGGCTTATCAGGCGCAAACATTCCACTGGGAGCCAGGATTTTTGTGGTGGCCGACACCTTGGATGCCATGACTTCCGATCGTCCGTATCGCCGCGCCTTGCCTTTTGCCGCGGCCCGGGAGGAGATCATGCGGGAATCCGGGAAACAGTTTGACCCGGAAGTGGTTTCTGCCTTCCTGGGGATTGATGCAGGAGTCTGGTCCAAACTCCGAACCAGAGGGAGAATGAAAAGGTCATTCGGGATCGAGCACGGGAGGATCCTGGCGCCGGCCCAAACCAACTATTTGTCCTGGACACAGCCTACGACGAAATTGAAACTCGGCAGAAGGGGTCGGAAGCCGCCGCCACGTGCTTCGCTCGAAAGCCTGTCACCGCCAGAAAAGATCTTGGGAACCGTGTAGTGGCACAGGCACTCTTGCCTGTGCCACTTCACCAGCCGGGGTCACTTGCTCACCCCGGGGACTAAAGCTCCGAGTTGGCCGGTTCCTCAGCGGGAGAATCATCGGCCAAACCGTGCTTCATCATCAGGCGATAAAGCCGCGCGCGACTGATTCTCAGCTTGCGAGCCGCAAGGGCCTTATTCTTCGTCTCGCCAAGAGCTCGAATGATGGCTCGTTTCTCGGCTTCCTCCATGGTCGTCGCTGACTCGGCTGCCGCGACGGATTGATTCCTCACTTCTACCGGCACGTCTTCCAGATCGAGCATTCTTGCCCGGGTCAGCATGCAACCGCGTCCGATAACGTTTTCCAATTCTCGAACGTTGCCAGGCCAGGAATGTGCCAGCAAGGCAGACTCCGCGCGTCTCGAGATCCTGTGAATCTCCTTGTGATACTGGGAAGCGAAGTCCAATAGAAAACGTTGCGCCAGCAGAAGGATATCTTCCCGGCGTTCCCGCAGAGGGGGGATTTGAATCTGAACCATATTCAGCCGGTACCAGAGATCCGGCCGGAAGCGGTTGGATCTCATTTCAACGTTCAAATCACGGCTGGTCGCAGCGATCAATTGGACGTCAACTTGGATGGCTTGCGGAACTCCCAACTTCTGCACCTCGCCATTCTCCAACACCCGCAACAGCTTCGATTGGGCTGCCGGGCTTAAATCGCCCACCTCATCGAGAAAGACCGTGCCCCCGTTGGCCCACTCGAAGATTCCTGCCTGATCGCTTGTCGCCCCCGTAAAAGACCCTTTCCGGTGACCAAAAAGCTGGCTTTCGGCAAGTGTGTCAACCAGGGCGCTGCAATTGAACACCGCGATGCGTCGCTGGGCCCGAGAGCTCAGCTTATGTAATGCTCGAGCCACCAACTCTTTTCCTGTTCCTGTCTCCCCTGTGATCAGGGCAGTCCGGAAGTGCGGAGCTACACGGCGAACCAGGTCGAAAACCTCCAGCATCTTTGGGCTGCGGCCGATCATGCCCTCCAGACTGAAAACTTCAGCGAACTCCTTTTCCAGCGAGCTCTCCCGCCGCGAAAGTTCTACCAGCACCCGCGTTTCCCGAACGATATTGCACACCTTCTCCGGGGTGACGGGCTTGCATACATAATCTGTAGCCCCCGCCTGGATGGCTTTAACAGCAGACTCGATGGAATAATCCCCGGTTATCATGACCACAGGTACCTCCGCATCACGGAGGCGAATCCGCCGCAGGGTTTCCATGCCGTCAATCCCGGGCATGGTGAGGTCCAGTAGGATCAAATCAGGGTTGAGGGTTTCCAGTAAGTCCACCGCATAGAGCGGATCGGTCAAACTTTCGACGCGGACGTCCTCCTCGGCTAGTGCGACTTTATAGAATCTGAGCATTCCAGGGTCGTCATCAATAGCAAGAATCACCAGCGGGGGACGAGGCAGGCCAGTAGTCTCGGCCCCTGAATTCCGTGCGGCCTCAGTAATTTTGGCTGGCCGATCGACGTTTTTCTTACCCATTGTGTTGGCCTTTCAGATTGAACCCTGCCCCGCCCCGCTTAAGGGTCGAACCCTGACCATTCCCCGTGTGGAATTGTAACTCCGTTCAACTCTCTCCGGCTAAGGAACTTTCTAGGTCCGCCGCATTGGTCATGCCCATCGACTTGGAAAACGGAGGCCCATGCCTTCGATCACGCTTCTCCATGCAAAGTTGGACCCTGAAAATACAATAGTTTTTGGCAGTGGGTCAGTTTGCTGTAGCGGCGCTCTCAGAGCGCCGGAACTCCTCGAGAATTCAAAACCGGCGGTCAGAGACCGCGGCTACAAGAATCAAACTGACTCACTACCCAGCTTTTTGGGCCCGGCGGCAAACTCCTACGAAAAGTGTCATTCCGAAGATACCGAACGGCTTTACGGCGGAAGGCGTGACCGTGACCCCACCTTCTCGCCTCCGCATCCTGACCTTAAGTCCCGTTCTTCGGGTCGCGCATTTTGCTCTTGACAGGTGAGATTCGATAGGCTAGAATAGTTAACCTATATGGAGGGTCGCCACAGAGCGGCCGGAGGGGCTTCGAAATCGGCGCGGGAGGAGGGAACGGCTGGCGGGATGACTCTCAAAATTGAAGGAACGAACCGGGAATGTACATGAAAACAAACGACCGATGTGGAAAACCAGGGCAATCCCGGAGCGTCTTGGTATCGGAAGGCAGACGGTAAACGATGAAGCGGGGCACGTTAAAGGGCAAAATAAAGGCCGCCGACGGAAAGCTGACGGCTGATAGCTGAGAGCTGATAGCTTTCTCAGGAACAAACCGGGAATGTCTATGAAAACAAACAGCAGGATTCGGGATTCAGGATTCAGGAAACGTCCGGCCGACGGCAGGTGAGCACGCCGAGCCCGAACACCAGCAAGCTCGAAACGGACATAAAGTCCATGTCGGCACCCGACAACTGGTTCTCCCCTGACACCTGACACCCGGCGCCCGACACCTATTCCGCCGCCGCGAGAACCCGGTCACGACCGGCCTTTTTGGCCTGATAGAGCGCCTTATCCGCTGCCCGATAGAGTGATTGCAGTTCAACTCCATCTTCAGGGTACTGAGCGACTCCGGCGCTGAAAGTCACGCGAAACTCCGTCCCCCCAGGAGTGGTGAACGGTTCCTGACGAAAAGCCTCCAACATTCCTGTCATCCGCTGCACTGCGTCCTGCCGCGGCATGCCAAACATGCCAACGGCGAACTCTTCGCCACCCCACCGCGCCACCACGTCCTCAGCCCGGAAGGTTTTGAGAAGTGTCTTCCCCAGCCTGCACAGCACCTGATCTCCCGCGGCGTGGCCGTGCGTGTCATTGATTCGTTTGAAGTTGTCAAGATCGAGCATGCAGAAAGTGAACGGCTGGTGGAAACGACTGGCCATGCGTATCAAGTGGTTCAGCATGGTAGTGGATTTGCGTCGATTGGCCACCCCAGTAAGGGGATCGGTTTCTACGAACATGCGATAGAGGCGCGCGTGCTCCAACCGGTTGCCAATGCGGGTCAACAGCTCAGGGCCGACGATGGGCTTGCAGACAAAGTCGTCCGCGCCGGCAGCGAACACTTGTTGCACGGTTTCCGCATCCGTGTGCATGGTAACGAAAATGATAGGAATGCCATACCAGCGCGGATCATTGCGTATAACTCGACACAGCTCGAGCCCGTTCAGATGTGGCATTTCCACGTCCAAAATCAGCAAATTGGGCGAGGTTCGTTCCAGCGTCTCCCAGAAGCGAAGCGGTTCATCCAATGTGATCACACGGATTCGTTTGGGTTCGAGTAAGGCCTTGAGAGTTGCCAACACCAGTGGATCATCATCCACAGCCAGAACCTTGGATTCCAGGGCGCTCGTACGGCTGAGTAGTTGCGTGACGGCATCCAGCACCTCCGAGGGCGGAAGCGGTTTTTGGAGGAAGCCGCTCCCGCCCCGCCGGGCCACTTCAACACGGTCGATCAGGCTATCGTGCCACGTCAGGATGAGCGTTGGCACGGCAGGGTCGCGGGCGGCTAACTCTTCCAGTAGTTGTAAGCTGTTCCGAGCATCTTCCGGCAACGATAAATCCAGGAGCGCCACGTCCGGTCGGCAGCGTTCGAGCAACTCCCTGGCGGCGGACAAGTCACTTGCTATTTCCACTCCAAGCTCCCTGCTGCGGGCTTCGTCGGCCAGTTGCTCTGCCAGTTTCTTGTCACTACCCACAACCAACAGGACCGGGTGGCTATCGCCTGCGAACACAGGGGGCTCGGTTGCCTGGTCTGCCGGTCTGCTCTCCAATTCCCGGCGAAGAGCCGCAGCCGTCTGCAAAAGGGACAAGGCTTGCGCCTCCCCCAGGTTTGATCCCGTTCGAAATGATCGCTCAATCTCGAGAGCCAGCCGTGAAGCCTCCTTGAAGCCAAACGATCCCACCGACCCGGCCAGTTTGTGAGCTTCCTGCTCCGCCTTCAGCCGGAGTTCGTCCGTGAGATCACCTTCCAACAGCGCCGATAAAGCTTGCTCGACCACCTCGACACGCCCCAGAACCGTGCCCTTGAAGCGAGGCCAGAGTGCGGCCACAGCGGCTAGCGCCTGATTCTGCGCCGGACTCTGCGGTTCGGACGACACAAATTCCGGAGAGACGCCTGCTGCAAGATTCGGAGTCATCGTCTTACACCTCCCAACCGCAGGCGGGCATAGGTTGTATAGTCCAATGTAGGGCTTCCGCTACCTGACCTGCTAACTCGAGGGGGTCGAAAGGTTTCGCCAGTACTCCCGCCACCCCTAGTTCGGCGAACCGTTTTCGATCGGCAGGCTGCAACTTGGCCGTCAAAAGGACGACAGGGATATGCCGAGTCGCAGGATCAGCTTGCAGTTTCTGGAAAGTGGTAGGCCCATCCATATCGGGCATCATCACATCCAGCAGGATGGCATCGGGCTGGTCAGCTCGCGCTATTCTCAATCCCTCACAACCGGAACTGGCAGTTAACACCTTCCAACCTGCGGTCATTTCCAGACTGATCTGCGCCACTTCCCGGATATCGTCCTCATCATCAACAATAAGAACCCGTAGTCTCTTCATCGCCGTCGCCTCTCTCGCTGTCCGGAAGCCGCCCAGTTAAGCAAACCAATTGCCCGCTGCTCAAACTCTTGCGGGGTAAGGCGACTCTTGGTCATAAAGATAGACTCCCCAAGTCGCAACCGCGCTTTCTCCGAATCATCCAACTCCTTCACCGAGTACACAGCCAAGGGCAGATGCTGCAAATGCTCATGTTGCCGGAGTTGTTGCACCACACCAAAACCGTCGAGTTCAGGCAAGATCACGTCAAGCACCAGCAGATCAGGAATAAATGACGGACAGAGACGTACGGCCTCCTGCCCGGTCCGGGCATGGAGCACCACTGCGCCGTGCCGTTCAAAGACAGTCGTTAGCACTCGCGCCAAGTCAGCGTCGTCTTCAACCACCAAGACACGCGGGCCTTCACTCAGTTTGCTCACGACAGATTCCAGAACGGGGAGCAGAGACGCTTGGGTGAGTGGCTTCGTCACCCAACCCGCCATTCCCCTGGCGGCTAGTTGGACTTCGTCCGGAGCCGTACCGCCAAGGCCGATCACAGGAAGATCCTGTGTGTGGGATTGCTGCTTCAGCGCAGTAATGGTCTCCCCGCTTTCCATGTCAGGCATTGAGGAGTCAACCAGTACGGCGTCCGGTGACTCGATGGATGCCATCTCGATTGCTTCCGGCCACGACGACGCCACCAACAGGGTGTAGCCCTGCTGACTCAAGACGGCTCGCACGGCGCCGCAGATATCTGCATCAACAGCGCACACCAGTACTTTTCGGGAGCCTGAGCCGTCGCCAACCATCACAGTTTCGGCCGGCAGTGAGGGAAGAGTGAAAGAAAACGTGGAGCCTTGGCCCAGCGTGCTTTCAACCCAAATCCGCCCACCATGCTGCTGCACGATGTTGCGAGTGATCGGCAGGCCCAAACCCGTGCCGCCCTTCTCCCTGCGGTCAGAGGCGTCAACCTGCTGAAAGCGTTCAAAAATGCTTTCGCGCTTTTCCTGCGGAATGCCCCGCCCCTGATCCTTCACTTGAAACAGAATCTGATCTGCTTGGCGTGTTGCACTTAGCCAAACGGTATTGCCCCGTGGCGAGAACTTAATAGCATTGCTAAGCAGATTAATCAAAGCTTGTATAATACGGTCCGGATCAACCCACAGCCGGGCGGAGTGCAGGGATACGGACAAGGTGACACCTGCCTTGTCCGCCAGGTCACGTACACTATCCGCTGCTTGAGTTATCAAGTCGGCAGCGTTGCAGGTTCGTTTCTCCATGTTCATCTTGCCCGATTCCAGACGCTCAAGATCCAGGATATCGTTGATAAGACGCACCAGGCGGTCGGTGTTTGACACCGCGATCTCCAGCATCCGCTGCCCCTTTTCGGGTTGGGAATGCAGCAGGCCGGCGGCCAGTAACCCCAAGGCCCCCCGAATCGAAGTGAGAGGAGTACGTAGTTCGTGGCTCACCACCGAAACAAGTTCACTTTTCATCTTATCGACTTCGCGACGCTCGCTGATGTCGCGGAAGTACCAGATTCTGCCGTAAAGCTCACCCATCGAGCCCTGCAGGGGAGAAGAGTACCGGTCAAAGACCCGCCCATCTTTGAACTCAATTTCATCCCTCGTCTTCTCACTCTCGTGGGAGTGAAGATAATTCATTCTTTCCAGGAAGGCATCAGGGTCCTTAAGCTGCGTCAGGGCGTGCTCAATCAACTTCTTGTCATCCTTTGTGCGGATTACCTCTTCGGGAATGTTCAACATTCTTGCGAGTTGTCTGTTGGCCAGCAGGAGATGACCCGTCTTATCAACAACAAGGATCCCATCGATCGCGGTCTCAGACTCCGCCTCCAGAAGCGCCGTCTTGAATAAAAGGTCCTGTTCTGCCCGCTTGCGGGCGGTGATATCGCGGGCGACCGTCGAAGCACCCACGACCTCGCCGCTAGCGTCCTCGAGAGGGGAAATGGTGACGGACACATCGATGCGCCCACCACCTTTGGTAACTCTCACCGTCTCGTGGGGCTCGATCCCCTCGCCCCGTTTGACCCGATCGAGGAAGGCCTCGACGTCCTTCCGATGCTCCGGCGGAACAAGGAGGAAGGCCGATTGCCCTATCACTTCCGAAGCCGTGTAGCCGTATAGCTTTTCCGCTCCGGCGTTCCAAGTTCGAATAACTCCCTCAAGGCTCTCACCGATGATGGCATCATCCGACGAATTCACGATGGCTGCCAAGTATGCATTCTCAGTTTCCGCGAGCTTGCGCTTCGTGATATCGATGAGAGTACCTTCAATGATCCGGGAACCGCTTTCGGCTTCCGTCCCGAGATTGATGTTGGCGATCAGCCAGAGGGGATGACCGTCGTTGCGCCGCAATCGCATTTCATAATTAGACAGACGCCCATCAACTTTGAGCTTTTCAAGGAACGTGGCGCGCTCCTCGTCCGACCAGTAGAATTCCAGCGCATGGCGACCCCGGGCCCGCTGGGGCGAGTCGTAACCGAGCATGTTGGCCATCGCTTGATTACATTCCAAAATTCGCCCATCCGTTGTGGTGCGGACGACGCCCGCCAAGTTGCGTTGGAATATCATGCGGTACCGCTCTTCAGAGTCGCGCAACGCATCCTCCGCCCGTTTACGTTCGGTGATGTCACGCGTGAACGTGAAGCTGTACTCCTTCCCGTCGAATTCCAGGTAGTTGGCAGTTACCTCTACCGGGAACGCTCTTCCCTGTTTGGTTTGGTGTTGGGTTTCGAGGACCAGCGAGCCGTGTGCTTTGACCTCTTCCCAGGCCGGCCCCCAACCTCCCTTGGCGATAAGCGGATCGATATCCGCAATCGACAAGCCAAGGAGTTCTTCCCGAGAACGTCCTAAAGAGCGGCAGGCCGCCTCGTTGACGTAGACGATACGGCCTTGTGGATCCATCCAAGAGACGGCGTCCGACGCGTGCTCCACCGAGAACTGCGTCAGGCGAAGTTCGTTTTCCGCACGCTTGCGCTTAATAAATTGCGCGGTATTGTCGGCCATGCAGGCAAAGGCTTGAAGTGCAGCTTCCGTGAGGGGCTGGCGTGCGAATGCGGCCACCACTCCCAACACACGCCCCTCAACCTTCAACGGATAGCCCGCAAACGCCACCATACCTTCGCGCCGCGCCCATTCCGGGTCTCCCACCCAGGAATCTTCCTGCACCGAGTTCGTTAAGTGGGGCTCACCGCTTTCGGCGACGCGCCCGATTTTGAACTTCCCGATGGGTACCCGGGCATGACCGCCGTCAATATGGGTATACATCCCGGCGCTGGCCTGGAGTTCGAGGACGTTATCCTTTTCATTCACCGTCCAGACCCGGGCGAAGGCAACGCCGGTGTTGCGTACGAGAATCTCCGCGCATTGCTGTAAGCCTTGGCGCAGGCTCTCCGCTTGAGTAAGCGCCACTCCCACTTCGGCTACCAGTGTCGCCAAACGGTGCCGTTCCGCCATTTCGGCTTCTACCCGTTTGCGGTCGGTGATGTCGCGGGCGACTGTCGAAGCACCCACGACTTCGCCTCTGACGTTCTTGAGCGGAGAAATCGTGACGGATACATCAATGCGCCTACCATCTTTGGCAACCCTCACCGTCTCGTGGGGCTCAATCCGCTCATGCCGCTTGATGCGATTAAGAAAGTCCT
>Ga0326728_10005446_pt1 | contig 35707 bp, 47 predicted proteins | sample MB3enrmetagenome_FD_207602 | JGI IMG/M metagenome (GOLD analysis project Ga0326728, IMG submission 207602) | Lab enriched peat soil microbial communities from McLean, Ithaca, NY, United States - MB31MN | ecosystem: Environmental > Terrestrial > Soil > Wetlands > Peat | place: USA: New York...
GCGCAGCCAGCGGTGTCACGTCAGCCACTTGCGTGCCTCCGAGGTCGAGCGTGGTCAGGCTGGTGAGCGCAGCCAGCGGTGTCACGTCAGCCACTTGCGTGCCTCCGAGGTCGAGCGTGGTCAGGCTGGTGAGCGCAGCCAGCGGTGTCACGTCAGCCACTTGCGTGCCTCCGAGGTCGAGCGTGGTCAGGCTGGTGAGCGCAGCCAGCGGTGTCACGTCAGCCACTTGCGTGCCTCCGAGGTCGAGCGTGGTCAGGCTCGTGAGCGCAGCCAGCGGTGTCACGTCAGCCACTTGCGTGCCTCCGAGGTCGAGCCTGGTCAGGCTGGCTTTTTTCGCCTCGGTTAAGCCGGCAATCCATTTGCAAAGTTCCTCTTGCGTGATAATTTTCTCCATATTCCCCTTTCGGTTCAGTTGTCAGTTGTCAGTTGTCAGTTGTTAGCGCCCCAACGTCGCCATGATCGCGTTCACGCGGCCATCGAGGGTGTCTTCCGCGTAAAAAGGATCCTCCAGCAATGCCTTCAATCTATCGCGTGGGTCGGTGGCCATCCGCAAATCGAGTTGGGCCGATTCGCTTTCGTCAAAAATCTTGCCGTCAGCACAGTACGCAAATATTCTTCCTCGGCACAAGATTGCGAGAGGCTGACGGGCCTCGGGCACATAAGCGATAAACTTCACCGGGGTACCGGTTGTGTCGCAGATCGGGTCTCCGGCAATAGCGCGTTGCAAATCGAATGCTTCCATTTTTCCATTCCCCTTTCCGTTCGGTTGTCAGTTGTCAGTTGTTGGTTGTCAATGGTCGATCGTCAGCGAGCCCCGTAGCGGAGAAGCCCTGAAATAATCTCGCAAGCCAGGTAGAGCGCGGCGCCCACCACGGCCGTCTTCAGCAGCCGGTCGCCCGTCCTGCCGAGCACGTATATCCAGTCGCCCATGCGGCTCAGTTGCTCGTCGCTGGGGTTCCAACCCATCAGTTGTGTCCAGAGTTTCATATTCCCGCCTTCCGCAACCTCACATCTAATATAGCGGGATAATCCCGTCAATGTCAAGAAAAAAATCGGGCGGCTCCGTCTTCCCAGCGGAGCCGCCCAAGCCCAACCCCGCGCCGGTTCTCAGCGGCACTGGGGCGTGCCCGGTGTGTCTGCGAGATCCGGGCGCTCGCGATCGCCGTCGCCGGCGGTCGTTTCCATTAGCGCCGCCTGAAAGTCTTCCAGCAGCGCGCTGATAAAGAACGGCCTCACTTCGTTGGGGCGCTCTCTGGCAAACCACTCCGCCGCCCAGCGCATAATCTCGCGCGTAGTCATGCGCTTCATACCTGCATCCATTCCGGCGGCGTGTACTGCCCCGCGGCCATGGCTTTTGCGGCCTGCTCCAGGATGCGCAAGTTCCACGACTCCATTCCCGGCAGCAGTTCGGCAATCTCCGCCAGGAAGGCCTCCCGCGCCAGCAGATCTTCTTTTGTCCGCTGCATCAGATCCTCAAGGCTGAACCGCTCGTCCATCAGCAGTTCGATCTCGATTCCGAGCGCCCCGGCGATCCGCCTTGTCACCTTTATGGTTGAACAACACGCACTGCATTCGATCTTGCTAATGTGGGTACGCCGTGTCTTTATGCGCTCCGCCAGTTCCCTCTGGCTCCAGCCTCGCGCCTTGCGCAGCCCACGGAGCCGGGCGGCAAAATCCCGATCGTCGAATGCCTTCGCCGCACGCGGTTCCTTATCTCCGGTTTCCGGTTCCAGCTTCAGCCTCGCATTCAACCTGTAGGCCATCACGAATCGGCATGTCGGCCGGTTGCAAGCGCTTTTTCCCTCGGGCCAGAATTGCACCAGGCCGCACTTCGGGCAGCGCACCACCGGACGCCTGTCCGGCGTCGATTCACGCTTGCTCGTTGCAAGCTCTGCTTTGCTTTCCATGACGTTATTCCCCTCCGCCGCGCCCTGCACAGGCCAAAGGAATGCCCCAGCCTCTCAGCCGGGGCATTCTTCCTTCGCGCGGCAGGGTTCCCAGCCATCCGCGCGCGAGCTCTTCTCCCTACTTGGCTGTCAGCGGCTGGCCGCCGGCTTTGATCCACGCTTTCTCGTAATCCGCGGCATTAGCCGTTCGATAGAAGGGATGCCCGATCTTCGCCCGGCCGTGATGGTCGTAGTATATCCCGCGGCTCGGCAGCGCTACGCTCATTTTGGCCTGATTTGCGCTCACGGGCAGCACAGCCAGTACTGCATCGATACCGGCCACCAGCACGTCGATCAGGGCTGCGTAAGGCGCCGTGAAGGGTATCACGCTGGTAATCGCCTCTATCGTGTTCAGCGCAGTGATAATGTTTTGTGCCGTTCCGCCATTGACCCAGGAGGGCTCTGAGTTAACCAGCGCAGCAAGGGCGTTCTTCATCGGCTGAACCCAGGCCGCTCCTGGCTCTGCTTGCGCAATGACGGCTTCGGCAGACTGAATCGCGGTGTTGAGCAGGGCTTCCTTTTGCTGCATACTCATGCTGCAGCCAGTCATGCCCACCATGGCCACAGTTGCCACTGGCGCTGCCACGGGCAACGACGTTGCGTAGAACAGGACGGCGGTGAATAGTGCGAGTGCTTTCTTCATGTGCTGCTCTCCTTGGGTTGGATTGCCCGCCGCGGCGAGCTGGTTACTTTGTCGTGGCCGCATCGATTTGCGGCTGTGTGGAGTGCGTGTCGAAGTCTTTTGCAAGAATCCCGAGAGCCGCTAGTGCCGCGGCGCCCACATAGCCCTGCCAGTTATTCGGGCCACTGTAGTTCGCAAGTCCTGTCGCTATCCCGGCGATCAACCCGAATAGCGTTGTCTTCCAGTTTTTCACTTTGTTCTCCTTACTCGATGACTTGCAGGCGGTTGTCACCGTCGGCCTGCATGATGCCGCGATAGGCGTGCGTCAGCGCAATGCAGCCGTCGCTGGCGGTGTGGTTCATCGCATCGTTGTCGCCGTGGATCATGAATCCGCCGCGCCCGTACATCTGGTTATCGGCATCCGGTATCAGACGCGTCACGATCGGACCCTTGCTGTTCGGTCCGGGGGGATCGTCGAACCAGCCGGCAATGGTGTACATGCCGGGCGGAATCGGCCCGTGGTTCGGGATCCGGCAGTCCAGGGGATTGTTGAGGCTCGGGCCGTTGCCGCTATAGCCGATGCCCAGCAGCCGGCTACCGGGCGTCAGCATCTTTCCAGTCGAAATCTGGTATGTCCACATCAGCGTCTCGCCCCCGTGCGCTTCGCCAGCGCCTGCTTGGCCGCCATCTCGCTCGCCGTGTTGACCACATCCTGCACGGTGCGCCATTCCCCGGCCGCGTTGTCGGCGATCTCCTCATCGTCGAGAATGCCTTCCTCGATCTGCATGGCGATCTCCACGCGGTCCAGGCTGTCCATGCCTAGGTCTTCGGTCAGAAGCGCCTTCGGCGTCAGCTCCTCATCGTTGCAGCACAAGGTCGTTACCAGAATCTCCTTGACCTGCTCCTCGATCGTTGCCTTTCCCACAATTCCCCTCGTCTTTCCGATCCCTGACCCCTGACCCCTGATCCCTGTTCTTACATCGCGCAGTCGTGCGTGCGCCCCGCCTGGCTGGTAATGGCGCCATGATCCTCGTGCGCGCCATAGTGCAGCCCGTTCCTTCCCTGGTGCGCCCGCGGCCCGTTGTGGTTTCCGCCGGCCTTGTGCGCCTTCAGCTTGTTCTGGTAGGCGGCGATCGCGGCGCCCTTGCCCTTGGCGGCCTCAATCTTCTTGAAGTTGCCGGTGGTCTTCGTCCGTCCGATCGCCTTCACCGCCGCGCGGCCATGCGCGCCCTTCGGCGCGTGTCCCTTGCTCGCTGGATTCAGCTTCATCTTCGCCATCGCTTTATCCTCTCTCGTCCAGGTTTATCGACCTTGCTGTTTCCATTCATTCGAGCAGACCACAGCGGTCAAGGCAATCCAGAAGACTAGCACCACTCCAAGATACACCTGGCTAATCAAAATCAAAGTGCTCATGCCTTCGGCTCCTTCCGCTCGACTGCCTCTCGGATCAGCCCCACGACCCACTTGTTGAGCGAGACATCAGCGCAGACCGCCTTGATTTGCGCCTGAGACTTCAATAGCGCGGGTAGCCTCACCTTGATCTCTTCCGCATGATCGGGGACCGTAATCATGTCCCCATTCTGTCCCCATCAGCCGCGCCTTGTCAAAGGCCAGCACGCCTTTATTTTCTGCCACAGCCACCAGCCCGCGCCGCAGATGTCCACCGCCACCTGCGCAGCCGCGCCCACGAGCAGCACGGCCAGCGCGATGCCCACGAGCGTGCCCAGCGCGAGCAGGATCATTTCTTCGGCTTGGGCGGCGGCACGCACGGGATCGGCACCGGCGCGGGCGGCTTGCCCGGTATCGGCGGCGCGGGTTCATCCTTCATGGGCTTCATGGCAGGTTCCTTTCTCCTTCAGCTTGCTGCGCTGGCGGGGCGTAGCGTGCGGTTGCGGGTTCGCCCTGGCCGATCTTTGGCGGCAGTTGCGATTTGTGGAGTTCGTGCCACTCTTTTGTGATCTGGTAAACGTCTGAGACGAACTCACCAAGGCGTATGGTGAACCAGCCGATAGGGGGCATGAGTAGCACGACAAGGATGGCCACCACAGCGATCTTGTCGGAACGCTTCCACTTCTTTTTGGCGGCTTCCTCTTCGGCTTCCTTGCGCAACTTCCGTTCAGCTTTCAAGTCGGCCCAATTGGCGCGGGACTCTTCCTGATAGACGCGAAAGTTCCCCACACCCTCAATAGCTTTTGTCAGGCTTGGTAAAACATTCTCGTTCACAACCTTCTCCAAATCTCGCAGCGCTGCGCATTCATCGGCGCATTCAGGTCTGAGCGGCATTGGTCGTCCCCAGTTTCGGTTTGCCTTGCTCGTCCTAGCCCTTCCGATTACTGGGAAGCCAGCGATGCGCGGCGCTGCGTTGACATCATCGAATCCCCATGTTTTGCATAACGACATTCTGCATTGCGGTTCCACTGTTCGGCGTCACGAGTACCAGCGCCATTCCGTAGGCCGGAAGCGATACGCTGTAGCTCGTCATGTGCCCCAAGTCCGAGCGGGCGAACAAATCTCTCACATCCGGGTTGCTGTAGGCGCTGAGGTTCGCCGTCACGGTCTGGGTCGTGCTGGCGCGGTTCAACAGGCCCAGGGCGTAATTCCCATCCCACAGCATCTTGGTCCATACCTCACAGGTTGCGCTGCCGCAACTTGTCTGGCTGGTCCGCTTGGCAATCAGCCCCAGGGCGTCCTGATCCACCGCGATCACTTCCGGGTTCTTGTACATTGCCAGCAGCCCGCTCGACATGGCCGTAACATCGGTTCCGAAGATCAAAGGAGACGACCACAGAGAATCCATGCCGAACTGGGTCTGCTGCTGGGTGGCCGTGAAGGTTCCCGTAAGCGGCCCGCTCCCGGTTCCGTTCATGAGCATATCGGCATTCGCCCAATAACCCACGGCGCTGTAGCCCGATAGCCCGGCGGCTATGTCGATTGCGCCGTCGAAGTTCGCCCACAGCCCGTTGATGTCCTGCTGGTCGAACCGATACTCATTCTGCCCCACCGGCTTTGCCCACAGCCACAGGTTTGCCCACGGCGAAGGAGTGGTGCCAACCTGAATAATCATCGGACGGCTGCCGGCGCGAATGTCTTGCGCCATCAACTGCCAGATTTGAGGCCCAGCCGTGCTGTAGCAGGAACTATATCCGGCATCGACGTTGCAGCCATCGTAGTCCAAAAAGTCGGCTCCCCACGTTGCGAACTGGGTTGCATCCGCGCTCTCATGCTGATAGCTGCCGAGGTAACCGGCGCAGGTCGTGGAATAAGGGGAAGAGTAGATGCCGAACTTTTCTCCGTCCGCGTGGACATAGGTAACGGTTGCGGCCATTCCATCTGGAAACCGGGTTGCATTCGCCACCAGGTTCCCGCCCCCGTCCCGGCTTGCAGCGGGCCAGCCATCGTCCACCACCACGAAGTTGTAGCCAGCGGCCAGCAGCCCGGTTGACACAAGCCCGTCCGCCTGTGTTTTCACATAGGCTTCCGTGGGCGCTGATCCTTGAGCGTACCAGGTGCTCACGCCCATGCGCGGCGTTGGCAATAGGCCGTTCCATGCGAGCACGGTAGGGGAAGGAAGATTGCCGCAATTGTCGGTCGCGTCGCCGCTCAAGGGCCAAACAGCCGCGGCAAGCAACACAAGAACCCAGATATGGAGAATGCGTTTCATGGCGTGGTCACCGTCCAACTCATCAGAGTCGTTCCTCCACCTACGTTGGCCGGGCTTGGTCCAATAGCGTTGACCGGCTCGAAGTAGACGCCGATGTAATTGTACCCCCCGGAACTGAGATAGCCGCTCGCTGCCGTCTCTTTGTAGAGCGGGAGCCAATAACTTAAGTCACTTGAAACCCAGTAGCTGACATAGGTTCCGTCGTACTGAATCCTGTAAGCCCAGAAGTGCGCTCCATCCCGATTGATCGAAAAACTGTTGAGCGACGTATAGCTTCCGCATGAAGCCGTCGTGCAGCCGGTCACCGCGATAATCGCATTCTCCTTCACATCCACTTCCACAATAGGGCCGGTGGGCGAAGACGCAACAATCATGCCGGTGTTGAAGTAGTCGGGCGCGCCTGGGGGCACGCTCAGCAGCGCGGTAGCGGTGAAGGGGACGACGGGAGCGGCTGTAAGCTGCCCTTCGACCTGCTCCACCGAAGCGCCGGAGTCAGCCATCAGGATGCCGGTCAGTGTGTTGCCGACAGAATACGTCCCGCTATGATTCAGTGCCGTGGTCAGGCCCGTTCCGGTCAAGGTTGGCGCTGTGCTCATGGCGGGTCCAAACATCCCGCTCCCAGCCAGTACAGACGAACAAGAAACCAGCGTCCAGGTGGTGCAAGCCCCGCTGGTTACCGTCGAGCATACCAGCGTCTCTTTGATGGTTCCACCTCCCGTGGAAGTATCTCCACAGGACGCCGCATCCGATACGCTCACCTGCGATACCCCGGCAACCAGCTTATAGCCGTTCGCAACGGTAATCGCCGGAAGCCCCGATACCAGTACGGGCGTCAGATTCAACATGCTGGCCCCGCTTCCGCCGGTTGCAACCGTTCCCGTAGCAGGCGTAATGCCATGCGCCCCATCTGTCACGACGGCAACCTTGGCAACTGTGCCCATATCGGTCCCGCCGAAACCACTCCCGGTGTTGTATTGCACCGACCCAGTGATGCCTCCAGGGCTTCCGCCCCCTCCGCCTGTGGAGCCGATCTCATTCCAACTCCATGTGCTTGCCCCGTAAGGCACCATGCACATATAGGTATTGCCTGCGGACGATCTGTACTGCATCAGCGTGTTGACGGTTGCAGAGCACACGAGCGTTGGCGGATCAGGTGTGTCGGTCAGCGGAGGCAGCATTCCCACCTGGACTATCGGCCCGGTGCCATTGGTAGGAGTCGTCACCAGAGGCGAGTTCGCCACAATCTGCGTAACACCAGTAACGCCGCTTCCCACTCCGCCCGTCGAGCACACCGTTGCGGGCGTTCCGGTCGGCACGGTATAGACGATCTCGAAGCCCACAAAAGTGATGGTGACGCCCTGTGCAGAGATATATCCAGCGCCATACGTCTGCTCAATCAGCACGCCGATGGTGGCATTGTAGAGCACCTGAGTCAGTTCCGAGACGGAGGCCAAAAAGCATGTACCGCAGGCGCTGGTGGTGTAGGTAGCAGGCCCGAAGCTCCCGCTGCTTGGCGGAAAGCCGCTGAACCAGGGATTCATCCCGTTCGGCACAGTCATCTGCCCGGCGGTCAGCGCGCTGGTTCCATAACCGCTGCCCACTAGAATGCCGTTCAGGGCCACGATAGTGGCATTCGGCGGCAACTGCGGCATTTGAAAGCCGCCCCATCCGATCTCCGCGCCTCCTAGTCCAACAGCCTGCACCATCTCTATGCCGCCGTTGAGCGCAGATGAGGCTATGTTCCCCGACGGCAAGTAGTTAGGCGGTCCAGGGTTAGGATTCGGGGTCCACGGATTTGGGACAGCCCACTCCGTTGTAGGCAGCGACCACGCCACATACTGTCCGCTCGGCGGACTCATCGTCGGCACGTTCGATGGGCAGGAGAGCGCATTCTGGCCATAAGCTGTCGGCACATAGCCCGACAGGTGACCTCCAGAATTGGTCTGGAAGGTTACATTGCTGTAGCCGGTGGGCGGTGCGGGCGTCGTGTCGTCGAAGTTCAACAGTGCTTGGTCGGCCAGGTCTGTGCCATTGTGCTGGAGTTCGAGGCTCGTGCCGCCTCCCGCTTCCAGTTCCCAGCCGTCAGAGGCGCAATGATAGCGGGTGTTGGGGATCACGGCCGTGTTCTGGTAAGGCTGCCCATAATTCGCGGTGCTGCAGGGCACGCTCAAACTCGTTGGCGTTCCCGCGCCGGTGATTGGCGGCCATTTGATTTGTGTTACGGCGTTGATCTGCGCCGCTGCGGTGCCCACAGCCATGCCTAGCGCCAGCGCGGCCAGCGCCGCGGCGTTACGGGTTGACAAAACAAAGCGCGTCGATGCGGTCATTCGGATCTCCAGCTTCGGTTGCAAAGTTCAGCGTGGCCACATTGGCCGCGGTAGTGTAGCTCAGAGTAGGCAGCGCCTGCCCGTAGGGTAGCGCCACGCCGTTGTAAAACAGGGCCACAATCGCGCCCGGAGCCGTGTAAACCGTTCCCGGAACTGCGCCCGTGCAGGGCAGATAAGCCAGCGTGCTCCCTCCCGGCAGCGGAGGAACGATCGGCGTGGCGTTGCTCAGGTCGACCGTCTCTGTGCCGCTGAACTGATACATCCCGCACTGCACCACGTTGTCGTCGCCGTCCAGCACCATGATGCTGTAGTAGGTTCCCGCCGGCGTAATCACGTCGTTGCCCCACAGTTTGATGCTGATTACGCCGGCCGCCGCGATCAGGTCAAACGGCCCCGGCTTGGCTATGATCGCCGTTCCCGCCACCACCGGAATCACCGGCCCGTAGCCGCACAGCGCAATGCGCAGCTTGCCCTGGTTGCCGGCGGAGCTCACCAGCGCGCCGGTAAAATCCTCCAGCGTGGCCGTCAGCGTGATTTGCGGTGTCAGCGGCATTTGCTTTTGCCTTTCCTGATCCCTAACCCCTGATCCCTGTTTTCATCACTCGAAGAATAGCATTGTCCACAAACTCGCCGCCTCGCGGTGGTTTTCGGGATCGTGGATGATCCGCTCCACAAACCAGGCGCTTGGCGGTTCCTTCAAGAAAAACCAGTACTTCGCGTCCTTCAGCGCCTCTTCGATCGTCTCCTCGTCCGGCAAGCTCCCCGCCAGGGCATCGTGACGGCCGCCGCCATAGTAAATCTCGTCGATGTCCCTCAGCAGCCGGCTGAAGGCCTTCCCGTTGGGATCCAGTTTCACCCTCGGGCCCGGCAGGTTGCCCATGCAGTCCTCCGCCTCTTCCAGCACGGTCAGCCAGTTGCCGTCGCCCCAGCCGGCCTTCACCCGGTTGCGGATGCAGTAGCAGATCGCCTTCATTTGCTCCAGGCTGGCGTCCTCGCCCGCCCACCGCGCGGCGGCCATCGCCAAAGCCGCTTTGTTTAGGTCGCTCTGCGTCATTGCACACCTGTCCTTTTTTCCAAGTAAGAGGCCAACATATGCAGCTCAGCTATCGAAGCCTTCCCGGTATAAATGCTGTTCACGGTCAGCCGGCCGTCGATCGTGCTTCCTATCGCACATACGATTCCCCGTACTTCTCCATGCTTCCCGCATTCGATCTCGCGCGCCAGTTTCCGTAGCTTAGCGGAGATGTCGTAAGATGTGCCCTGATCGATCGCGCGGATGCCGCTCCTTTTCATTTTGAGTTTCCTCGCGCGGCCATCGTCTGGCCAGTTCTTTGGGCTTGGCACGCTTTTGTTCATTGCACGCTCCCCGCCCGGTTCCGCATCTTCATCAATTGCTCCAGGTACCATGCGGCGGCCGGTCCGCTGCCCACCGGGAACGCTTTGTGCGCCTGGGCCTCGGTAATCGCTCCGCAGCGGATCATGGTCAGCAGCGCCGTCCGCCAGCCCAGGTACTTGGCCGTCGTCGGCACGCCGAACTCGTTGAAGTTCATCACCATCCACTCCGTGCCCAGCGGCCATTGAAGAGTGCCCACGCGCAGCAGCTCCGGCTCCGCAAGTTGCTCCGCGGCCGACATCTCCATCAGGATCCGCGTCGCCTCCTCGATCATCTTGGCGGCCAGCGTGAAGTTCCTATCCGCCTCGCTGTGCAGGTGCAGCGCCCGCAGCATCCCCGCCTTCAAAATCACGGCCTGCGCCTCCTCGCGCAGCTCCCGCGCCTTCGCCTGCGGATACTCGGTCACCGGCTTCTGGCCTGTCCACAGCGGATTGCGCATGTAGAGCCCCACGCGCCCGCTCTTCGCCTCGGGGCTGCTCTTCACCACGTTCATGCTCAGTTTGATGCGCCCCTTGCCGGTCACCTTTCCAAGCCGGTCGTAGAACTGCGGCGGCGTCAGCAGTTGCCCGTAGCGCATCTCCTCGTTTTCCTTGCCCTCCCAGCGTTGCTGGCCCTCCCACTTCTGGTCCTTCGATTGCAAGCAGGCCATCTCGTGCAGCGCCCAGGTCTTCTCCAGCGTCTCCTGCGGGTTCTTGGCCTCCTCCGCCTCCCGTGCCATCCTTTCCATCGCTTCCACCACGCGCGGGTGCCGGCTTAGCTCGTTCAGCGTCCGCGTGTCCTGGAAGTCCTGCAAGCTCGGTTTCTGGCGCAGCTCCTCTTCCGGACCGATGCGCAGCGCCAGGCCCAGGTCGTCGAGCGCGCTTTCGTCCGTAGGGTCTGGAATCCACCGCCCGCCGTCGATCTCTTCGGCTGCCTTGCGGATCTCGGCGTCCGCCGGGTGCGCCTTGGGCGCGCTCTGATCCTTGGGCTTGATAATCACATTCGGCATCTGGATCGTGTCGCTCACGCCTGCCTCACAATCCGGGGATCGACGCCTGTTTCCGCCACCGTCAGCGCCAGCCCTTGCTCGGCGAAGTATTCCACCTGCCGCCGCGTCTCGTCGTCCCTGACCCCTGATCCCTGATCCCTGATCCCTGTTTCTTCCACTTCCCGCCTGCTGATCAACTCCCCCAGCGCGTCCGCCAGGTCTTCCGACACCTTGCGCACATTCTCATTCGCCGCTCGCTGAGAACAGTTCTTTACGATGTAGCGCATCTCCTCCAGCCGTTGCGTCGTCACCATTTCCCGCCTGCTAATCAACTCCCCCAGCGCGTCCGCCAGGTCTTCCGACACTTTGCGCACATTCTCATTCGCCGCTCGCTGAGAACAGTTCTTTACGATGTAGCGCATCTCCTCCAGCCGTTGCGTCGTCACCATCAGCTCACCGTGCCTTCCAGCGGAATGCTCACTGTCCGCCTGCGCAGCTCGATCAGTTCGCCCAAGCCCTTGGCCACATCCGCCCAGCTTTTCCGCATCCACTCGGTTTCTTTGTTGCGCCTCGACCGCTGCACAGCCAAATCATGCAGACCCTTCAATTGCTCCATGGTCAGCGGTTTGTGACCCCTGACCCCTGTTCCCTGTTCCCTGTTCCCTGTCATTTCTCATTCCCCTCGTTGCTTTCTTCCGCCTGCCGTTCCCGGCTGGTTTCGGTCTCGTGCTTGTCGATGAGCGCGGCCACTGTCGGTATCCATTTTTCCGGCTGCGCGCCGCTGTGAATTGCAAAAAGCAGATTCTGCGCCGCTTGCGGGTTGGTCAGAATCGCCCGGTATACTTTTTCTGTCGTCCGTTGCAGAGCCACAGCCGCCGTCTCTCCAGCGACATATCCGCCAAACCCTCCCGCCGGTCCTGCTGTTGCATATCCAACCTTTGCTCCTGCCAATCCCATTGCGCGCCTGAAAATAAACTGAGCGGTGCTTGCAATCCCCGCATTGACGGCCTTCCGGCCGGCCACCGTCTTGGTGGCGTTGCCGATCGCTTCCCAGCTATCCACCGCTCCCGGAATCCCCACGGCCTTATCGACGGCTTGCTTGCCCACGTAGCTCTGCACCAGGCGATCAACGCCTCTCAGCAGTATTTTTCCGTCGATGCCTCGCTGCGCCTGGCTGACTGCGGTCTGCCCGGATACTCCGCTCATCGACTTATCGAGCATCCGCGCCGCGTCTTTCAGCCCGTAATAGCGGCTCCAGCCCGCATTCACTGCTTGGTTCAGTTCGGGACTCAGGCCGGATTTTCCGACCAGGTAATAGAGTTCGTTCAATTTATCCCTGTAGGCGGCGGCTTCCTTCGGGCCTCCGTTGTCCGCCGCTTCCTGGGCCGCATCCACCTCCGCCGTCAGCGCATTGAATTGCGCCTTCACGCTGGCGGGCACAATCTTGTTCAGGTTTTCCTTGAGCACAGCTCGGCCCGCGACCAGGTCCCCGGTCTGATTCACGGCTGCTGGAATATCGATCTTGGCAGCGCCTTCCGGGCCGCCTCCGTGTTCCAGCGCCGCATTCACGGCCTCCAGCGGTTCCCTCACCGCGCGTTGCGCCATCGCCGTATAGGCCTCCGCTCCCTTGATCTGAGCGGGAGTAGGCGGCGTGGGCTTCGGCGCGGGCGGCAATTCCACTCCTTCAACAGTTTTCGGAGCCTCGCGGGTCAACGCGCTGCTATTCGCCCCGGCCCCGGCAACTTCGGAGATCGTTCCGAGCGTTCCCGATAGCGCCGCGGTCGTCATACCCGCGTGCACCGCCGCTCCAGTGTCTCCTCCGGTCTTCACGTAGGTCTGCGCGCCGCTCGCCATGCCCTGGCGCACGGCCGTGGTGCCGATCTTGATGATCTTCTGGATGGGCGCCGGCAGCTTCTCCAGGATGCTGGCCACTCCGGTAGCTTCTTTGAGCTTCTCCGCCATGGGAAGCATTTCAGCGCCCTTCCCGAGCAGTTTGAAGAGACCATCCATTCCAATGAATTCGCCAATATTCTCTCCCGCCTCTCCCACGCCCTGCGCCACGCCCTTCGTGGGGGTCGCCGCGGCCTCCTGCAACATCTCTTCCGGCCTGGTCAGCGGGCCGCTGCCGCGCGCCAGCCGGTCCAGACCGGCGGCTGTCCGCTCCACTCCCGCGCCCGCGCCTGTGAGCAGATCTTGGTTGAGTTTTACCGGCACTTTTTGAACGCTGTCCAGCAGTTTCAGTGGATGATACCAGGGCAGGCCATCCAGGTAACGGTCGATGGCGTTCTCGTCCACGGGCAGCGCCGCATGGTCGCGCGCATAGCGTTCCAGGGTTCCCTGGTCGGCAAAGCGATGTCCCGCCGCCCCGGCCTTCTCCACGTTGCTGAACGGGATCGCCACCGGCTGGCCCTGCGGGTCGAGCATCTTGTAAGTGCCTTCGCCGTTGGCGTTGTAAGCCAGCCCCTTCGGCTGCTGCGCGTTCACGCCGTCCGGCGCCCCGGTAGTTGCCGGGTTGTTACCGGGTGCCTTCGGCATCAATCCGGCAGAGAGATCGATCCCCCCTGCCGCTTGTGCTGAAGGTTTCGGAACTAGTCCGGCGCTGAGATCGATCGCTTGCGCTGCCATCTACTCCACCACTTGGTAACCCTGCTGCTGTGCAGCCGCCTTGGCCGCGTTCACGTCTCCCTTGGGGTTGGCAGCGGCCCAGGCGCTGGCGCTCCAGGCGTGGCTTGCAGGGTCAGGCTGATTCGCTCCCAAGCGTGCCCTTGTTCCGGCGATATCGGCGAGTGTTGTCTTGTCGAATTGAGGGTCTAAGGTCTGCAATGCCTTGATCGCGTTTTCTGACAATCCCGGCATCTGCGCTTCATAGGCTGCGCTCGGAGCGGCGTTCTTCCACTGCTGCGCGTAACTGTCAAATTTGATTCCCAAGCTGCGGCCTTGTGTCTGAATAGCCGCTTCGCGGTTGCCGGGCAGAGTCGATCCTAGTGTTGTTTTGATCGACTCAATCGCCGGAATGGTCGTATCCCCGTAAAACTTCGCTAGCTCAGGCGCCACTGTGTCAAGCTGATTTTGGTAAGCCGTGTAGTCGTTGGTCCCGTAAATATGGCTCTTGAGCGTGTTGAGCTTAATCAGCTGCTGCAAGTGCTGAAGCGCGGTTTCTCCGGCATTGAGCGCCCATCCTGCGCTGCCGGTTTTGGTCGAAACAAATTCATCGTAAGCCTTCGTGTAGGCTCCGATTTTCGACAAATCGAAGCCTGGATATTTCTGGGCTACTTGCTGCAAAATCTGCGGGTTCTTCATGCTGAGCCGCCCCAGAATGTAGGGATTGCCTAGCTTCCCGGTCCCGATCAAATCGATCAAGCCACTGCCAGAGCCCCCAGTACCTGCGAGAGCATCCGCCTCGCGTGCCTCGGCATCGGCCTTTCTTCCCTCGGCGTAAGCTTTGGATGCTTCTGCCTGATTTTTGGCTGCTTCCGCTGGCGCAGCCTTGGCCCGCGCTGTTGCCTCCGCGGTCTGCGCCACTTTCAGGCCGGTTTCCACCTGGTCTGTCTTGTACTTCAGCGCCGCATTTCCGGCCGCCGTGTTGTAATCGTCGATCTCCCCCTGGGTGATCGGGCCGGATGCTTTGTGTTCGAGATATTGCCCGGTGGTGTTGTCGAAGGTATGGAAAATCGCTCCATCCGGCAGCACGGTGGCCCGGTAGCCGGGCGTCGTCTTGTAAACCTTGAATCCGGCCACCTGGCCATTCTCGTAGTTGGGAACAAACTCCAGCGCGTGATTTTTTACCAAGTCTTCCATCAGTTGCGGATTTTTAGCCATCAGGTGGCTGATGTCCCCGACGTGTGCGGTAGTTCCCAGCAGAATTCCGCCATTCTCCTTGAGCCGGTCTTCCTGCTTGTCGGCGAACTGCTCATCCTCCTGGCTGGCCTTCACCTTCAACCGCGCTGCGGTGTAGGCGTGCTCCGCCATCTGCATCCGCAGCAATTGGTTGTTCGCATTGTCCAGCGTCTGCTGCCGCGCCTGTTCGGTCATCTCTTTCTGCTGCTTTTGCTGCTGTTGCTGATCCTGCTGGCCGGCCTCCACACCGGCCAGCGCCGCCTTCCCCATGTTGCCCGCGCCCTTGCCAGCCGCCAGCCCCGCCGCCGCGCCGTGGATAGCTTCTCCGGCAATGCGCAGCCACTGCTCTCCATGGGTCAAGCTCACCTGCTTGACATAGCTGTTTCCGTCCTGGTCCTTGCCGATCTCCGGCCGCGTCTTCCCCGTCAGCGCGTCTGCGATCGAGTCCATCACGCCCAGAATGCCGCCGCGCTTCTGCGGCGTAATCACCGTCGGTTGCGCGGGCGCGGGGGCTGCGGGCGGCGCGCCAGCGGCCGCTCCTGGCGTCGCTGGGGTTGCGGCGGCCTTCTGCGCGCTTGCCGTCGGCTGCGCGGCGCCCTGCGCGGCTTGGCTCCAGTCTCCTCCGCCTGCTGCGGGCGCCGGCTGCTGGCTCGCTATCTGCGCGCTCTTGTCTCCGCTGCCCGTCTGGTCCGGTATTGCTTGTGCCTCAGCCATGATTTTCCTCTTAGGTCTTGAATCCGCCCTCAGCCCACCCGCCGCCGAGCGCTCCCGCCGCGCCAATCGCGGCATTGATCCAGGAGTTGTTTTCCTGGGCAATCTGGTTGGCCGTGGTTCCCGCCGCCGTGCCCGCTCCGGTCGCCGCGGTCTCGTAGCCCACGGGATTATCCCCGGCGGCAATGCTCATCAGCCCGCTGCCCGCCTGTTGCCATTCCTGGTACCCCTGGTTGTAATTGGCTTCCTGAATCTGCGTTTCCTCGCCGCTTTCGCTTTGCGCCGCCTTCTCCGCCACCTGCTGCTGCATCTCCGATTGCGCCCCGCTGGGCAGCGGATTGGTCCCTCCACCCTCCGCGGCGATCGCCTCGCCCGTCGCCTTCGCTGCCTGGGCGTAATTCTCTGCGGTACCCTCCACCGCCTGGGCGTTCAGGGTATTTGTCTCCTCCTCACTGAAGCCTTGCTGGTTCGGCCCGGCGGCGAATATCTTGTCGAATTGCGCTTTCAGCGGCGCGTACACAGCCTGCTGGTCGGCGTACTGCTCGGCGGTCATCTGCTGAGCCTGCTGGTAGGCCTGCATCTGCTCATCTTGCAGTTGGGTCTGCGCTCCGGTCGCTCCGCACATCCTGCATTCCTTTCCAGGTTCACACGCCGCTCTGGCGGATCAGCTTCTTCCTCAGCATTTCCCCATGGCGCTCGAACCCCAGCCGCTTTATGCAGAATCGTATCAGGCTTTCGTTCCTGCTGTCGAAGATAAGTTCCTCCGCGCCCATGGGAATCACCGTCCGCTCCAGCCACTGGCAACCCTCGGCCAGCGCCCTGAAGACGCGCATGGGCCGCCCCTCCTCGCAGGGCGGGAACTGGATGAAAATCTGCACCACGTTGTGTATCGGACCTTCCATGAGCGCCATGCTTTTTATAATGTGCATCTTGAAGAAGTAGCACGGCCCCTGCCGGTCGCTGAGCAGGAACCCGTCGCGTCCCAGTCTGTTCTCCAGCCAGAATCCGGGGTCGATCGTGCCGGCGTGCTCCGGGTCCGCCGCCGTCCACCGCTCCGCCAGCTCGCGATCGCGCTCGTCCGCCGGACGCAAGAAGCAATCTCCGAACTTGAAGGTATTCAGCGCCGTCATGGTTTTTCTGACCCCTGGCCCTTGACCTCTGTTTCCTGCTTTTCAATTTGCTGCACTTCGTACTCCAACTGCCCGCCACACAGCGCGCATTTCCCAATCGGGCTGCCCGGCCCGGGCTTGTGAATGTACAGCGGCGATGTCCCGCACATCAGCTCGCCCAGCCGGTCAACCTCCTCCAAGCTGATGAGGCTGCCAAACCTCAGAATCTTGGCATGGTCCGCGTTCTTCACGCATTGAATCTTCAACCGGATTTCAGCCATGTGCCGCCTCCGGCTCGCAGGGGTTAGGGGTTAGGCGTGAGGGATCAGAAGCCGCTTTTTTGGTGCAAATGCGGCTGTTACATAAGGTTTCCTCTTCATCGACCCATCCGCAGGCTTCACCCGTCCGTCTGTCAATGCACGGCGTGAACTCGGTACAACCGCAAATACGGCAGATTCCTCTCACTGGCGCAGGCCTCCGCAGAAACTCATTCAACTCGGCCAACTGAGCAGCTATCTCAAATAAGACTACCGCCTGGATTGTTGGCATTGCTTGACTGTTAGTCTTGAGAGCCTCGCAAGCGTGTTCTCGAAGTTCGTTCGCGTTCATCCCTATTCCCCTTTCTAACCCCTAACCCCTAAGCCCTAACCCCTGATCCCTATCTCGCCGCTTGCTCCTTGCGCTCGTCCTCGGTCGTCGCGTAGATGCCCCAGTCCATTAGCTCATCCGCGGCGGCCTGCGTCCCGTAATCGAACTTGGTCAGAATGCAGTCGCTCACCAGGCTGCGCCCGTTGATCTTCGTCTTGTAGCGGTCGCTGTAGACGCTCACGCTCTCGGGCACCGGCTTGGGAGGATCCTGATCAATCTGCAGCAGCGGATCCCACGGCCGCGCCGCCGAGGCCGCAATCTCGCCCAGCAGAATGCTCACCGCCGGCCGCGCGCCCACCGCCGCGCTCTTGGCGCTGATGTGCACCACTTCGGTGGTCTGCCCGGTCGGGCACAGCAGGTTCACGCCCTTGACATCCCACGCCGGGTAAGCTGTGCCGCCGGTGAACACTCCCGGATGATCCCGGTCGGAGGCGTTGTCATTCCATAATGTCCCGCTTGCGTCGCGCGCCAAAATCGGTCCACCACCCACCGGAGGCCCAATCAGCAGTTGGAAAATCCCTGGGCTGGTCTCCACCGATTGCACGGCGCTTGTACCTCCCACAACTGCCGCCCTCGGGCTCCATAGCAAGCCGCTCTCCGGAGGCGCCACGCTCGACATGCGGAACCAGCCTACGGCTCCATCCGCCACGTACATCCCGGTATCTCTCGTGTTGGCGATGCACCAGCTCAGAAAGGCTGTCGCCGGGTTGTAAAGCGCACTGTTGAGGCCGCCGGTAGTGACTTTCAGGAACTGATCTCCGATCGGGAATCCGACCTCCGTGTAGCCGCTCTGCGGATTGAACGGATACTGGATCGTGATGCTGCTCACCTTTGCGTTAGCCTCCATCAGGTAGATCACGGTCCCCAAGATGTCCAGGGCGTTGTAGTTTGCCAGGTTCACCTTGTCGCAATACTTGGTCGCGTAGAAGGGATTGCTGGCCGTTCCCAGTCCCAGCACAATCTCGATTCCGCTCGTGGTGAAAACAAGCAGGGCTCCATTTTCCACCGTGATGGGCACGGCGCGGATAAAATTGCCCTTCAGCGGAATTTCGTTCAGGGGCGGAAAAGCCGTCGCGCCATTGCCGGTTATGGTGTCCGGGCCGCCGCTGTAGTAGAGCGTGGATCCCAAACCCATCCAAACTCTTTGCAGATAGAAAACCGGAGCCGTCATTCCCGGTTGTGGCGGATCGTTGCTCTCGGCCACTGGCGCGGGAATAAGAGCGTTCAGCGCGCCGCCGCCCGTAGTGCTGGTGTCGGGGATCCCCAGTTCGCCATAATCCAGGCTTGTTCCCAGGGTATCGGTCGGGGTTTGGTCTTCGAGGATCAGCGTGGCTTGTCCCTGAGCCGTCCTCCAAATCCAAATCTGATCTATCTGCGTATCGGAGTCAAAGCCGTCCAGAATTTCAAGGTACGGTTGCAGGCCGCTGGTGTTGGCTGGCCCGAGAATCCCGCCGGGGATAGTCACCGGCAAAGATGCCGTGGACACCGATCCATCGATCGAATGAGTCGAAAAAGCATAGCTGACCGCGGCGGTCGTCAGCTTTACCCCCGGCCCTACGCAGGTCCAGGTCAGCGCGCCGTCGCTGGTGGTGGCTCCCACCGTCGTGGCCCAGGTGGGCTCTGATCCTCCGGAGTTCCCTCCGCCTCCGTTGGTTACAATCTGCAGGTTCTGGTTCGAGTCCACAATGACGAGAATTTGTCCCGAGACGCTTGCATTCCCGAAGGCGGTTGAAGCGGTCCAAACTCCGGATGGTCCAAAGTTCCACCAGACGGCCGTGCCGTCCACAGTCAGCGAATATGGACCTTGCCCCACTGTCCAGTTGGGGTAATTCAAGCCGGTTTTGTAGTTCGTTCCGCCAGGAACGAAGTTCATCATCACCTGAATGTTTTGGTTTGGGTCGAGTATCGAATAAAACTGGCCCTGCACGGTGTTCGCCTGCCAAAAACGCGCTCCATCTGACACCAGAAGCGGGGATCCATGGAAAGAAGATGCTCCCAGACCCCAATTCTGCAATGCCGTCCCATAGCATTTCCACTGCTGCCCGGCGTCGGCTGTCACCGCGAACTGCGTTCCACTGAAAATGGGCGCTGTCGCCCCCGTCGTTCCGTTGCCCGTCGATCCTGTGCCTGTATCCGCGGTCTGGGCATAGGCTGTGTGCGCCAGCGCGATGGTGAAGATGCCCAGCGTCGTCGAAACGATCGAAGCCACCGGATAAGTGTGCGTGTTCAAGTAAGTTGCTCCGGTAAGCCCGCTGAAGCTCACCGCCGCGCCCACCAGGTTGGGAAACTGCTCCGGAACCGCCTGCGGATTCACCCAGATCGTCACCGTCGTCCCATTCGACGCCGTAGCCACAATTTGAAGCGAGATTCCGCCCAGCGCCATCTGTATGGTTCCCGGCGCCGCGCCTTCGTTGATCAGATTGCCGGAGTTGAATGTCTTGCTCGGTCCCCATCCTCCCGGATAAATCCACTTCTTCAGCGCATTCGACCGCGTGAAAAAGAGAGTTGTTCCGACTCCTAAAAAGCGGGTCGGTCCGCCTCCCGATCCGCTGTAGACGGTGCTCTTTCCCCCGCCCGTTGCGTCATAAATGCTGCCATCGCTCCCGTCGGCGAGTATGCGGATGATCTCCTGGCCGTACTGGATGCACTTGAAGGCATAGAAACTCAGAATCGACGGAAAGGTTGTAGAGTTCCATTCCGGATTGCCCGGCCGGCGGATATCGGTCAATTTGGCGCTGATCTCCCGGTTCAGCCCATCCCACATGGAGTCGAACCGGCTTCCCTGGTAGAACTTTTTGATCAGATAGGCGGTGGCCGCGTCGCGGTACGGGCTGCGCTGGGTCCACAATCCTGTGAACTGTTCGCCGCCCATGTTGAGCGCTCCGTACCGGGTTGGGTCCGTCTGCGCTCCAGCCGCCTGTATCGGGTTAGCCATTGGTCGCTGCGCTCCTGAAAACAGGGGTTAGGGATTAGGGGTTAGGGGTCAGTTCCGGCTCGCCGCCGCTGTTGCTTGGATTCAGCAGCGCCGTCAGCCGCGCCTGCAACACGATCTGCAAGATGTTGGCCTTGTCCGAGCCTCCGAGTCCAATCACCGCATCGCGCAGTTCCATGTCGCTCACCGCGGCGATCGCCTCGTCCACCTGCTCCACGGGAATCTCCAAGCTGATCGGGAAAACCAGTTGGGGCGCATCCTCCGCTTCGGTCTCGTCCGCCGGCTCCGGCGCCTCTACATTCTCCGCTTCGGCGCTTGCGGGTTTCAGTTTTTGGGCTTTGTACCAACTGATCTTCAAAGCCTTGGCTACGGCGCTGACACTTTTGCCTTCCTCAAACAGTTGGGCAGCTTTGGTTTCGAGTGCATTCTTCATAGCGGGATAATACCGTCACTCTCTCCACTATGTCAAGTGGTTTATTGCGCGCGTCCGGCCGCGCCTGTCTGCCCCGCCGCCTGGCTGCGCTGGAAGGTTCGCGTCACATTCATCCAGTCGCCGATAAAGATCGCCTTAGCCTGCTCATCCAGCCCATCCTGGGTGGCCAGCAGGCCGCTTACAAAGTCCTTCTCCCAGATCGGGAAGCGCGCGTCGTTCACCAACAGCCCCGCCAGCGCCAGCAGCCCAATGTTGAAAAGATACCCGTACTCATCCGCCACCGGACCCCACAGGCTCCCAAAGCTGGTCATCAACGTGGGCTTCTGCTGGAAGTCGAAGTTGGCGGTATAATCCGCGTCCGGCGTGTAGTTGAAGCGGAAGGTAATGTTGCCGGCGTTGTCGTCGTACTGCGGCGCCGCAATTGTGGGCCTGGCCACGCTGCTGTTCTTGGGCAGCGCCACGGCGCCCTGCAGGGGCATGTCGTTGCCCTCCGCATCCGTCAGCCATTGCGTCTCAATCCGACCCAGCGTGGGCAGCGCTTGCGCATAATCCGTCCCGCCCAATTGGCTGATCGCGAAAGCCGCGTGCCCGCGGTTCGCCCGCCAGATAAACGGCGCGCCCAGAATGCGCTGCTTGATAATGTTCGCCATGGTAATGCCGGGCTGCTGATTGTTGACGTTCAGCAGTTGATTCTTCAGCAGCGTCGAGCAGAACGCGGCGGAGTCCGAGAACGTCAGTGTGCTGGCCATCGGTCGTTCCTGCTTTCCTTCCCACGGGCTTTAGTACGGCTGGTCCGCCGTGTACGGCCCAATCTGGTCCCAGCGCCGCTCTACAACCTGCGTCAGCGGAACCAGGCTATAGACGTTCGGCTCCTTGTCGCCCTCTCCGGTCATGTCCGCCACAATCTCCGCCACCCAACCCTTGATGAGTCCTTCCTTGCCCTTCACCAGCGCCAGCATCTCCTGGCCGCGCTTGGCGTCCGCCGGGTTGGGGCTGGCCGCCAGGCACTCCGCCTCCAGCCCGCGCCGCACATGCCGCAGATAACTATCCGGGAAGGGATTCAGCGCCTGCTTGAAGGTCGCGATCGTGGGCGGCTCCATTTGGTAGTAGGGATTGATCTGGTAAGTCGGCCCGGTCTGGTTGGGCAGCTTGTCCACTCTGAATCCCTGGCTGCCGCCGCTTACTACCGTCCACGTGCAGCCGCCGTCCGTCACCGTCACACCCTCGGCGCTCTGCGCCGGCGCGCTGGGCTGGCTCGTTCCCGTCGTTCCAAAGCCGGTCAAGATCAGGATGTTCCCGTTGGCGTCCACAAAGTTCATAATCGGGTTGGCGCCCTGCGGGCCGCTCGTCACCAGCGGGTAGTAAGTTACTCCCGGCCCCGGCCAGCTTCCGAAGCTCAGCTCGGAGTTGTACATCCAGCAGATCTCTCCCGGCCGCCACATCTGCACGCTGGTCCGGCTCAGTCCGCGCCTCCAGGTCAGGTTCCACAGCGGCTTGGGGATCTGCGTGTTGTTGATGTCGATCATGTCGCAGTCTTCGCCCCAGCCGATCGGCCCGGCCGCCTGCGCAGGCTGCGGATAGTCCTGCTGCCAGCTATTCGTATAGAAGGGCGTCGCCACGGCGCGGTTGAACTTCCAGTTGAAGCGCGCCGTCAGCAGGTCGGCGAAGACGCGGTTGATCATCTCCAGAGCCAGCGCGTTGCCGTAGCCTCCAGGCACGTGCCGCGGATCCGGGATTCCCTTCCCGGCCATGGCGTCGAGTAGGGTTTGCAGAGTTTGGGAGCTGTTTGCCGTCGCACACCGCCTGATCTCTGATCTCTGAACACTGATCCCTGTTCTTGCGGCTCAGGGCCAGTTTGCCGGGGGAATAGTCGGCGCCCTGGCCCTGCCGCTCTGCCGCGCTTACCAGGAGGCATGGCGCGCCGGCATCCCGTTGGCTTACCCCACAACCTCGATCTGGGCATCCAGCAGTTGCGCGCTGGGCACGGCCGCCGTGCCTGTCGCCATGGTTACCGCCAGGGTCTCCGCCGTCAGCAAGTTCACCGTCGGCGTGCTGAAGGTGATCTTCGCCGGCACACTGGTTGTCGCCCAGGGCGTAAATCCGGCCACATTCGCCACCCCCAGCACCACCGTGCTGCTCGGGTTCGTCCACGTCGCCTTGGCAATGTTGGTGTCGGTCGAAGCGGCCAGAAAAGTGTACAGTGCCGTCGCGGTCAGCGCGGCGGTCGTTCCCAATACAACTTGATTGCCCACCGCTGTGCCGCCGTGCACAATAAAGGTCACCAGCGTGCCATTCACGGTGATGGTGTCCCCGGCGGTCGGGTTCGTCCCCACAGTGATCGTGTCGCTCGACCCGATGTTCGAGTCCAGGAACTCCGTGATCGCGGCCGTCGTGGCCGTGCCCAGGTCCGCCTTCACATGCCCGTAGCTCATAATGGCCGCGGTCGCTCCCGTCGTGGCCACCAGCAGCTCGAACTCGAAGTCGATAGGCAGGTTTACGCTGGCTGCCGTGTTCGTGGCTGTCGTCGAGATGGAGCAGAGCGTCACTCCGCCCAGCGTCAGCGCCAGCGTGATGGTCGCCACGTTCGAGCTGGTGGTCGAGTACACCATGCGCCCGCGCACGCGCACTCTGCGGTTCTGCACGTTCAGCGCGCCCGCGTTCAAGGCCAGGCTCAGCAGCGTCTGCGCCGTGGTGATTGCGGTCAGCGCCAGCGCGTTCTCCACAATCGCCAGCCTCGAAAACAAGACGGCGCGCGTGCGGATTGCTCCGCTGATCTCCAGGATGTTGTTCTCCGTGTCCAGGATCAGCGCCTGCTGGTCATATGGGTTGGTTCCTGCCGCGTTCAGCGGCCCAAAGCTCAAACGGTCTGCGCCCATCGTCCTGCTCCTTTTTGGCTAGTAACCTTTCAGGATTACCCAGCCGGTTGTCGCTACGCCAGTCAGTGTCACGGCGCTCGTTGAAAGTGCGCTCTCGATCGCAGCGCTCCCGCCTTCCACATCGGGCGTCACGGTAAATGCCGTGGGAAACGTATAAGCGGCCGTCCCTGTGCAAGCGGCGGCGTAGGCTATGACTTCCTTGAAGCTCGAACCCTGCTCGGGCTGGGAGTAGGTTACCGTCCCCGAAGTGGAGCAGTTCACGACCGATTGCGCCGATGAAACGTTCACCTTCGTGAATCCACCGGCGGCCGGTGCCGTTCCTCCGATCGCCGGCGGGCTGGCCAGGTATGTCGCTCCATCCGTGGCCACAGGCGCAATCGCGCTTCCCAGCGGCTTCCAGCTCAAAAAGAATGTGTGCCCGTTGGTCGTGGGGCTGGCCAGCAGTCCGGTCAGATTCAACGCCGTCTGGTATGGAACGCTTCCCAGCGCGCCCCCCGCCAGATTGCCCGCCGTGGCATTCCCGTTCGAGGGCGCGCCCACATAGTGAAAGGTCACCACGGTTGTCGAGTCCCCGGCGGTGTAGGTAATCAGGTTAATGCGCAGATAAATCACCGGCGCCGCGCTGATGAACTCCGCTCCGCTGGCCGTGCAGCTTATGGCGCTCCCGCCGTCCACGTTGTACCAGTTGCTGTCGTCGCTCGATCCCTGGGCGTGGAAGGTGCAAGCGCTGGGCGCGGTCCCGCTCACCGTGAAATCGATGGTATAGATTGCAGGGCGGGGCGCAACCAGACCGTTCAGAATGATGTAGTTTCCCAGTTGCCCGGTCGTCGTCGCGCTGTTCGCGGTCCAGGTGTAGACGAGGCTTGAAGACAGATTGCTCTGCGCGGCGGCCAACCCCGCGCCTATCAGCGCCAAAGCCAGTACCAAACCGCCGCGAATCAGCTTGTTTTTCATCGTCCGCCCCCTGATCCCTGATCTCTGACCCCTGATCTCTGTTTTACGCCGCGTACCTGTCACAAGGCCGGCGCCGCAGTACCGGCGCTCCGGTCTCCGTGTTTGTCGTGGTGATGGTTACGCCGCATTGCATCTCCTGGGCGGCCTCTTCGCTCAGCTTGTCTTTGGCCAGGTCATACAGCCGGTTGAACTCAGCCAGATCCGCATGATACTTCGCCACGCGGGCATCGCGCTGGGCCGCTGTCTCGCCCTCGCGAATCGCGGTCGCCTGGTCGGCGGGATGCGGGCTCCAGCACTCGCCGCGGCAGATAATGCACTTGATCAGCTTGGTAAAGCCGTCCGGCATGTTGAAGACGCTCAGCGCGCTGTCGCCCTTGCCCTTGTAGGGATTCTTCGGCGATCCTCCCTGGCGGTGGTTGCATTCGGCCATCAAAGCCTTGCGGTTCGCCCTGTCGGTCGCCAATTGCGCCTGCCGCTGCCGGTTCTTCCGGCTGCGGTCCGCCTTCTCGTTCTTCAGGCGCTGGTTACGTTCCTTGGCCTCTTCCAGGTCAAGCTGCTTGGTCTCCAGATCAATCCGCTTGATCTCCAGATCGAGCTTCGCCAGATCGCTCTCCGCCTTTGCTTCCGCCGTGCTTTTGGCTGTCTCTGCCATGATGCTCTCCCATTCCCCTCAAAGTCTCCGGCGATTTGGCTTGCGCCGAGGCTCGCCGGGGGCCTGCAGCGCCTTGCGATAAATCTCTCCGTGCCTGATGCAGTTCCAAATCTCGAAATCCGGGCTCGTAACCTGTACTGCCGCGTGGCCACACCTTGGGCAGTGCTTCTTCGCCGCCATCTGCGCTACAACCGATGTCGCGCCTTCAAAGTTGGGCTGCATCTCCGATTCTCCTTTGCATTCCGCCGGGGCGGTCTCGGCCGCCCCGGATTCCTAACCCCTGATCCCTAACCCCTAATCCCTGCGGTTAGGTTGTCTGCGGCACCGCGTTGGCGATGCGCATACGGCTGGTCGCGTCTGGAGGCAAGCCCACGCCGAAGACGCAATTGTAGCCCGTGCCGGCCATGATCAGGCCGTTCGGGTCGTAGGCGGTCCGTTCCTTGTACTCGCCCGCCCATAGGTTCATGTTCTCCCAGCGCGGATCGATCTTGGTGTGCCGCTTGTTCGGGAAGTTCACAAACACGATCGCATCCGCTCCGGCAAGGTAAGTGCTGATCGCCGTCAGCCCGCTGCCTTCCCAGTTGGTGGTCTGCGTCTGGTTGGTGCTCTTCCTCCAGTGGCAGCCCATCAACTCCAGCGTCTTGACGGGCGTTTCCCCGTCCTGCCCGTCCAGCGGCTCCAGCTTCAACTGCCCGGCGTCGGTGTGCTTCCAGATATCGACAACCGAGTTGTTCGAGTTGTCGAGCATCATGTCGCCCACAAAGAAGTCGTGGATGCTGCCGTTGTAATAGCCGTCCGCCATCGGTCGCACGGTCGCGCCGCCCAGGCTGGCCGGCATCTGCTCGATCATGTTCTTCGAGAAGGCGTACGGCGAGTTGGTCGAGTCCTGGTTCGATGTCCTGCCGTCCCAGGTGCGCAGGTAATCCATCATGTACATCACCAGGTCGTCGATGCTGATGCCGAGCTGGTAGGCCATCACGCGCCGGTTCTCTTCCAGATCGTTCGAGATCGAGGTCAGGAACGCCAGATCGGAGATGTTGTTGTAGTTGGCCAGTTGCGCCACCACAATGTCCTTGAAGTTCACGCTGATCTGCTCGGGCGTCCCGATGGTGCCTTCCGTCTGTTGCTGCGTATCCGCGCCTAGCGGAATCGCCATGAAGTTGCGGAAGGTCTGGCCGCTCTTCTCCGGCAGGTCCATATGGGTCACCATCAGCAGCTTGTTCAGGTTCATATAAAGCCACTTCATGAAGACCCGGTTGTAGTGGATCGTAAGCCGCGCCTGCGGCATGTTGGCGCTGGTCTGCGCCGCCGGGCTGGGACCGTCGCAAACTGTTGCCGCTCCAGCCGCCATCGCCGCGGCATTCATGGCGCTGTGCAGGGTTACCGCGATAGCGCCGCCGATCGCGGCGATGACTTGGATGATGGTCCAAAGCACACAAGCCACGCCACGCGAGATTTTGCACTGCATCGTCTCGGTCATACTCCGCTCCCTGGTCCGCGGCTCAGTTTCTAAGCTGTCCGCTGCTGAGGGAAGTGGAACTCGCACGCCGCCGCGTAGTCTGGATCGTTCGCCTCGATCAGGCGCCGCATCTTCGCTTCCGGCATGGTGCGGATCTCCTCTTCCGTGTACTTCACAGTCCGTGTCTGCGCGGTCTGCGGGGCGCTGAAGCTGCTGCTTCGCGCGCCGGTGGCGAACCGCGTGCCTCTTGGCCTCTCCACGTGCTGCACCTGGCTCTCGCCAGGAAGTACAGGGGGCGTTATGGTTAGGGTTTGCGGCTCCTCGAAGAGTTCGCCGCGCTGCTGTAGCTCCTGAAAAGTCTCGGTCAGCATCTGTTTGGTAATCAGGCCAACCTTGCCGCCTACTTTGCGGCCCGCGCTCTCGCACAGCATCCGCTTGTTGCCGGCGTGGGGATAAAACTCCGGGTGCTCGGCCTGCCACGCCATGCAAAGGTTCGCAAAGATCTGGATCGCCTGCTGGCGCGGGTCCACGCCCGTCTGGTCCACCACCAGGCGAATCACGGCCTCGCCGCTCTTGGCCGGATTGCTCAGGTCGAGCGTCGCCTGCATCCGCTCATCGGCGCTGAGGCTTGTCCGGGGCGCGGCCGGGGGTGGCGTCCCCGGCGCCGCTGGTTGTATCGGCGCTGCCGCGCGGCGGACAAGAGCAATCTGCGCGTTGGCGTTCTGGACGGCCAGTTTCTGCAACACTTCCTCCATGCTCGCCCCATAGGTGGCGTTCAGCGCGCTGCCGTCCTCCAGGTCGATAATCCAGCAGACAGTTCCCGGCTCAACCGGCTTTCCGTTCGGCCTCGTCTCGCTCCAATAGGCTTTCATTCCCCGGTTCCCTTCTCTTTCCGCTGCTCCAACTCCAGTTCGGCCAGCTCCGCGTCCACCATCAACTCCAGTTCGCCCTTCGCCCGGCGGTACATCTTGGCGTACCCAAACGCCTCGGCGATCGCGTCCCGATCCTTTAGCGGGTCTCCCTGAGCCAGGATTATAGCCGCCTTCTCATGGATTCTGCACGTTTTTTCCAGCAGCCTCGCCAAAATCGGCCATCCCGGCAGTATCCGCATCTCCCGCAGGTCCATCCGCTCGGCGGTGGTCAGCTCCCTGTCCGGGTCTTCCACGGGCGCCCGGCGCAGCGTTTCCTGAGCCGCCCCCGCCTCTTCCATCCGGCCATCTTTCAGCGCCGCCAACTCCGGGTTCAACGGGACGCCGGCCAGGTACTTCTCCAGCGGGGTGGGTTCGGCGGTCATACTGCTACCTTCCTGTTCGGGAAATTTAATGTTGCAAATTCTCGGTGAAGTTGGAGCGCTTTTTTGTTGTACTCTAGCGCCGCGTCCTCCTTGTCGATGAAGAAACCTAGTTCGAGTAGATTCCCTTTGTTACTTATTGTTGCCCGCCACTTTCTCCTTCTGTTGTTCCAACTTACTCCTTTGAATCCACTGATGTTGTCGCGTCTCCTGCGCGCGTTGCAGCAGTTTTGTTGAGGCGTGACGATGCGCAAATTACCCCTGGTATTCATAAGCGTTTGGCCACTTTGGATGTGATCGGCATATTTTGGGTCGCCTTCAACTAATCCAAGAATCTCCCGCTGCATTGAAACGATGTGTTCTTTACCTTGCTGGTCGCGCCACTTCCTGACCGCGTAGAAACTTCGCGTGTGGTGATACCAGAGAGCGTACCATTTGTACGCCGCAATCCGTTCGTAGTCTTCCTCGTCCACAAAAGCTACTTGACCGCGCGTGAGTTTTATTTCCCTACTTGGCATCTTGTCATTCCCCAACGCCAGGGACGCCCGATTGCAGTTCCCCGATGTCCGTGTTGCGCTCCAGCCGCGCCTCCGCCAGTTCCAGGGGCACGTCGCCGCTTACATGGTCCATTGCCTTGTCCACCAGCGTGTGCTGGATGTCCTGCTTGCCCTGCTCCTGGATCTGCTGAAGCTTGTTCTGGCCCTTCGCCTGCTCCACGGCCTGCGCCATTTTGGCCTTGATCGCCTCGGGATTCATCTGCGCCATGTTCTTTTTCTGCTCGTTGGTCATGGGCACAAAGATGTCCTGCCAGTTTTGCAGCTCGCTCATCCGCTGGAAGGCGTTCTCGATAGCCTGGAAGTTGATCGTCTGCCCGATCTCGTGCTGCCACTGCATCAGTTGTGGCTGCTGCACAATCTGCAGGAAGAACGGTATCAACTGCATAATCGCGGCCTTGGCCGCCAGCTTCTGCCCGCACAGCACCTTGATCTCGAACTCCGCGTCGATGAACGCCTCGGCGGTAATCTCCTCCAGGATGCTCGCTCCCAGCCGCGAGCTGAGAATCTCGCGGATCTCCTGAATAGGCATGTCCTCCAGAATCCGCTCCCGCTGGAAAGCTCTCCACCGCTTGATGGTGTACTCCAGGTGCGCCACGGGGTCGGCGATGTTGTCGTCGGCCTTCGATCCCGCCCGGTTCACCCCTGCCGCGGTCCTCATGGCGCTCGACCCCGGCGTGTTCACATTGCCCTGCATCGAGATGGAGTCGGCGCCCACCGTGTTCTCGCCGCCGTCCTTGCCCAGTTGGTAAATCTTCCAGGCCTCGGACGGAATCTGCGGCATTTGCATGAACTGGAACGCCTTGCGCACGTCGCCGTCGCGCGTCCGCACTCCCCACAGCGTTCCCAGGCCCATCACCACGTTCTGAGTGGGCGCGTTGCCGTCCTGGCTGTCGTAGAGGATCGGCGCGTTCAGCGGGAAGGCAATCATCTTCAGCACTTCGTTCAGCACGCCCTGGTCCATGCGCTGGTCCCCGGCGTTCAGCCTTCCCGTTCCCATCCCGTAGCCGCTGTTGTCGATGTTCCACCAGGTCGCGCTGTAACCCAGCGCCTGGTCGCCCATGGTGTGCGCCTGGTTGCGGATCACCTTGCGCCGGCTCTCGTAGCAGAGAACTTCGATCACCACCTTGTCCGTCCAATAAGCCAGCTTCATCAGCGGCTTCTCAAACGGGTTGGCGCTCTCGTTGCGCTGCTCCCCGGCGGCGTGCAGCACGGTGCTGCTCTCCTGGTTCATCGACTGCGCCACCTGGCTCCCCGCCGCCGCGTCGCCGTAGGGATTTTGCAAGAAGTAGGTCTTCAGGTCTTCGTCGCTGGGGATGTCCTTGTAGCAATCCAGTTCGCGCAGGCTCTTCAGATCCTCGAAAGCCACATAGTCGATGTCGATGCGCGCGCCGCCGGTCAGGTCGGGCCGGTTCGGGGTTCGCCACTTGGGGCTATAGAGCGTGGTGCCCAACCGCCGGTATTCGAAGTAGGGCCAGCTCTCCTCGACAGTCTCTTCCCGCACCTTGAAGTTATCGCTCTCCCAGGTATCCACCTTTTTCTGGCCGCCCAGCGGCATGTCGATCGAGACTGGCGGCGTCTCGCGCACCCGGCTCTTTTTCTTGACCTTCTTCGTCTCCCAGATCGGAATCCAGATCGCCGTGCCTTGCAGCACCTGGCACTCGATTCCCAGGCTCATGTTGTACTCGAAGTCCGCCCGGTCGTCGAGTTCCTCGAAGATCGCGCTCCATGCCTCCAGAATCCGCTCCGAGTTGGGATCGCCGGCCAGCTTGCCGCGCGGTTCGAGGGCGGTGGGGCTGGTGTCGGCAAAGATGCCCCGCCGCACCTGGTTGCTCATGGTGTTGCGGTTCTTGGCCACGTTGAAGCGGCTGATGCGCGCCGGCCGGCTGGTCTGCATCCGCCAGTCGCGGTCGTAGTTCGGGCTCTGGTAAAGGAAATCGACGTACTGCCACTCCGCCAGCCAACTGTTCGTGTCCAGCCATGCCATAGCCCGCTGGTAGTCTTGCCACACGATGGTGGCCGCCGCGTCGTCGTCGAAGAGGATACCCTCGGCGGAACTCGCGGGCAGCGTCACCTGCTTGTCCTGGATCAACGGCGTCAGCTCGTTTCCCAGGGGCATCCCATCTCCGCCCACCTTCGCCGCTATTTCCTCGCGATCAGCCAACACTCACCCCCGGTATGACGGACTCAGGCGCGTTTACAACTTGTTCCATGATGATCTTAACGATTTTCCATTGTCTAAGGCAGTTTTCACACTCAGGGTTCTGGCATTGGTAAAAATCGTTTTCTGTGAGAGGCATCAAATGGTTGCATTTTCCACAAAAAACAGAATGTAAAACGATTTTGTTTCCCTCAGCCATCCAGCCCTCCCGGCAGCGGCGGCATACTCCATGTCGCTGTCTTTTGCATGGCGGCCAGGTGCGCCGTCATCTCCTGCTGCGCCTGCTCGTCCATTGCCGGCATCCCCTGCTGGCTAAGGAAGCTCTGCACCAGCGCGTCTTCCCTGCGCCGCCGCTGCCAGGCTATCTCCTCTTCCTGCATGTTGGCCCGCATCTGGCTGATGGGAACCAAAGCAGCGAAGCGCGAGATGCACTCCACGATTCCATTCTCCTCCACTAGCCCAAAATGCACAAACTGCTTCTGGCACTCAGCCGCTTTGCTCATTCCGGTCGAGAACAGCACCCGGCCTACCTTCATCAGCGGCTCAAGCTGCTTGATCGCTCCGGTCCTCCGGTTGTCGTCCTCCTCGAACTCCAGCCATTGAATCCGCACGCTGCGGTTCCGCTTTGCCGCCTCGTTGCGGATGTGCGCCGCCAGATACTCGCAGCCGGGCACGTCGATAATCATCACCCCATCCGCGTCGTTCTCCTTGGCCGCCGCCACAATTCTCTCAGCTTCGCTGGAAGGCGTGTAGGCGCTCTGCCAGCACTCCTTGACGTACACCTTCCCATCCACCACCGTAGCCGCGGCGCCCTCGCTGAACTTGGCCATCCCCGGCTTTCCGCCGTACCTCGGCCTCCAGCAGATGAATGTCTCTGCATCGTTGCGCCTCGGCAGCCGCTCCTCTTCGATCGCGCAGCTCGCGTACAGCTTCTCCGGGAAGGTCGGCACATTGCCGCCCTGAGGGTCGTTCTGCTGCTGGCTCATGAAACTTTCGTAGTTGTCGAGATATTTTTCGCGGAGAATTTTATAACGCAACTGCGGAAACTCCGGCCAATAAAAGATCAGGTCATCTTCTGCGGGGAACTCGCCGGGCAGGAACGGGCAGCCGTCCTTGCGCGCGATGGAACTCCGGATCAGCACGCCCCATGCCTCTGGGTTTTCTTTGGCTCTCTCGATGCATTTGGAGTAGAAGTCGAAAGGATGGTATCGCGTCCCGCCGATCCGGATGTAGCCCATACCCTCCGGGCCGGACCGCAGCAAGTTCTCATTCTGGGCGCACACGTTGATTACCCGGTTGCGCACTTCCGGGCTGGCATCGATTCCGCTGTTTTTTGTGTCTTCCACATCGTCGGGGTCGATGTGCGAAGGATGCCAGCCAGACTGGGTAGATTCGGGAGAGCTGATGGCTAGCGTTGTATCTAGGTCGCCAGCGCCCACCAGTCGGCGGTTGGGCAGGTTCCAGGCCCAGCGTTGCGAATCGACCGAGGAATACGCCGGGTCTTTTTCCGTCACCGACTCGAAAAACAGCTTTTGGAAGACGGTCGGCGATGCGCCTTTAGGCTTGTAGAAGTACTTCGCCGTATGCTTGCCGATCGCCGTGGCCAGCGGTTGCGTGGCGCTCTCGCAAAGGAACGTCACTTCCTCCGGGAAGGCGCAAAGCCACTGTACGCGGTCCACGCGCTTCAAGCTGGTTTTGAAGGTGTGCCGGGGGTCCAGGTGCAGCAGGTTCTTCTTGCAGGGTTGGGCGAACATGGGCAGGGTGGGAACCTTGGGACCGTAGAGATCGACGGCGGCCTGATGAACGCGGGGAACAAAGTCCGGGTAGCCCAGCATCTCGGCGGCGAAAAACATATCCTTTAAAAAGCGATGCCGCAAGTCCTCGCGGTATGCGGCATCGCTTTCGATCTTGTCGGTGTCGAGAATCACGGCTTACGCTCCGGCTTGGGCTGCTCCCGCGCCAGGCATCGGCTCCGCGCCCTGGGCTGCCTCTTCCGGCTCTTCCGCTTCGCCCTGGCCGCCGCCGTTCTGTGCAAACGATTCCTCGATATGCTGGCCGGCTTCCTCGGGGCTTTGGCTGGTGGCTACGTTCTCCCGCTCGGGCATGGTGAAGGCGTCGCCCTTCTTCGCTTTGTAGGTGTGGTGATGGATGTGCGATCCATCGTCGACCTCCACTGTGCGAATCTGGTACAGGTGCAGCTTGGCCTTCTTCTTGCCCTTGCCGCCTTCGTCTTTCTTGGGCTTCTCTTCTTTCTCGGCCATCGCGTTCTCCTGATTGTCAAGCATTGTTCGCTGGGCTAGATTTCTCTAGCCCAGCCAGGGGCCGTCAGCACAAAATCAGGCCGCTGTTTCTTATCCGACGCTGAACTTGGTCACCACGATGGTCGTCAGGGTTCCGGCAGCGGCGCCGCTCGATGTGATGCTGAGCGAGAACTGAGCCACCGGGTTGCTGGAGTTGCTGATGCCTGTCGGCACGTTCGTGAATGCCGCCTCGGAATCGAGCGTGTTGTTGATCGACTGCTTGCACTCGCCGGTCAGTTTGCCGCTCACCGAGTCGTAGCGCATGATCGCCCGGATCGAGAATGGCGCGGTGGTGCTGTTCTGGGCTGGCAGGCTGCTGGCTGTCTTGTGCAGCAGGTTGCTGGAGACCACCAATGTGCTTGCATCGGCGTAGAGCCCCAGCGCGATCGTGCCGGTGTTGGTTGTCTTGATGTAGCCGCAGACCTCCAGCACCAGGTCGGTCTGCTCGTTGGCGGTGTCGGGCGGAAGCGCCACGCTGAGGGCCACTGCGGTATTCTGGGTACTCAGCAGCTTCGTCTCTGCATTGGTGGAGATGGTCTGAGTCGCCGGCAGCGGGCCTGCCTGGCCGCCCTGCACGTTCAAACCAGGCTGGTTCGCCGGAGCGGTCTGTGCCAAGACTGGTCCGTTTGGTCTGTCATAAAGTCCCATGATCTGCTCCTCGGCGGGGATTCCGCTAGCGAAAGTCTATGCTACCCTTCCGCTGGTTTGTCAAGCAGCTTCTTGAATCCTTGGATTTTGGCGTCTATTTCGTCATACCCGATGCGACCAAGCTCGTCCATCGTTGCCAGGTCAGGATTGCCATCTTCACCTGAGAGGCAATGAGCGTCCGCGATCCGGTCGCGCTCCTCCTCCAAGAGGGCCACGGCTCCCTTGAGCGCCCGCTGAAGGTCGCGCCGGTTTGAGATCGAAGTATCTTTTTGCACCGGCTCACTGTGGCGGATGTCTCCCCGCGAAGCCCGCCAGCGCCGGTACTCCTCGCGTTCGGCTTCCGTCGAAGGGTGCAGGCACTTTGGGCATCGGCTGCGGCGCCGTTGCAAAATTCTGATCTGGTCGAGATCGTCCTTGCACTTCTCGCCGCAGGTTGCCGTCTGCCGGCGCGCCCGGCTGGGCTCGATCTCCGCCCTGCAAACGGTGCAATACAGGGGGGGAATCTGCGAGTTCTTGTTGGGTTCGGCGGGTTCGGCGGCTTCCGCTTCGCGGTCTAAAACTGCTGCATGGTCAGACATTCAATCGCCTCAATCGTCATGATGGTTTTGGGGCCGATCTCACGGCATGGGAGTGAATCGTAAATCTCCACAATCAGCCTCTTCACCCAGGCATCCGAGAGTTCTTTCCCTTTGGCGTCGCGGAACATGCCGCGCTTCGCGGCACAGTCCAGGATGAGCTTGTTGTAGTTGTCGGCGTCGCCGCGTTGGGCCTTCCCTGGGAAGTAGCACAGGGTTACTTGAAAGATTCCGCTGGCGCTCACTGCGTAGAGGTCGCGGGCAAAGATCGGAAAGTCGCGCATGAACGCCTTGGCCGCCGCGCTCTTGGGGTGAACGCCGGCGGCCGGATGCTCGGTGAGATGGTTCACGCTGGGGGGCAGCATCGGCATCTCGAAGCGAATGATGGACGGACCGTTCAAGCCGCTATCCCCCATCTGCGCCATCTGCGCTCCATTTTGGCATTTTCTTTTTGCTGTTTGCATTCCAGACAAAGATTCTCTTTGGTTGTGATATGCGATAAGCCGCACTCGAAGCAGAGTCGCGCGAGACGTCGGAATTCCGCTTCGGTGATCTGGCCGGTATTTAAAGTTTTTGTTTCCATGTTGCGCCTCTAGTGGTATTATACCGCTATGGAGACAAAAAGTAAGAGCAGATTACGAAAAAAATCGACGGCCGCGGCCGATGTCTACGCTGCCTCAAAATGGTCGCCGGTTCACAAGCGCATCGAAATCCGGTTTCCATCAGCCGAAGAGCATCGCCTGATTTTTCAAGCTGCCGAACGCTCCGGCTTGTCGATGAATGGCTGGCTGGTGCGTGTTAGTAAGGCGGCCGCTGAGCGCGAGCTGGGAATGGAATCAGGAACCTAGATCGGCTCTCCGCCGACGGCTTGCAGGTTCTGCATCTCGTAGAGATTGGGAAGTGGCGTGCTGCCTCCCTCGGGGCTTTTGCGCGTCCGCTTGCGTATTTTCACGACTCCCTTAGATTCCAGCTCTGCCAACCCGCGCTGGATGGTTTTATCGGAGACGTTCACGATGCGCGCCAGGGTTTTGATGCTGATATTCTCACAGCCTCCAAAATCAACGTTTGCGTAGTATTTCAGCGCCGTTAGGGCAACCGTAGCCTTCCAGGTCGGATTGAATCGTGCGAAAAATACCTTTGGGATCATCAGGAACGGGTAGGTTTGCCGGTCTCTGGATCGAATTTTGTTTGACATTATTCTCTCCGCGCAGCCCATCTGAGCAGGGTTGGCTTCAAAGCGCAAGCCAGAGGTCTCCAAATGTACATGTATTTGTGGAAATCTTGTGGAAAAAAAGACGATTTCTGTTGAAAACTACTTTATCTCTGTTGAAAAAGCCTTGCTGGTTTCCACTTGTATACCCCTAGGGTGGTCCCTATTAGGGGGGAGGGGTGGTCCCCAATAGGGACCATAAAAGCACTAGAGGTAAAGAGTAGTTTCTAGTTTCAGTACAGACCGTACTAGTAGTAGTCGGTTTTTCCACACACCATAGCCGGCCATTTCTTAAGGTAAATTCTGTAAACCATCACATAGTTTACATACCAGAGAGAACAAAAGCAACAACAAAAACAAAAGCAGGATCGGACGACAAAGCCTCCTCTGATAAAAACAACCAATTTGACAAATAAGTGAAATTTATTTATCGTAAACGTT
>Ga0326728_10005447_pt1 | contig 35705 bp, 28 predicted proteins | sample MB3enrmetagenome_FD_207602 | JGI IMG/M metagenome (GOLD analysis project Ga0326728, IMG submission 207602) | Lab enriched peat soil microbial communities from McLean, Ithaca, NY, United States - MB31MN | ecosystem: Environmental > Terrestrial > Soil > Wetlands > Peat | place: USA: New York...
TCTGCGGCAGACGCCGGACATGGCGCGCTACCTGCGGGAGGGTATGACGCGGGCCGAGCTGGAACGACAGGCCGGGACGAAAAGCGACACGGAGGTTGCCGTCGGATGCAGGAAGCCAAGCAAAAACTGCGGGCCGGATTCCGACAGAAAAGGAGTGCATGAAGACGGACGGCGGTGGAAATGACGGGCCATGGACGCCGAGGAAAACCAAAAGCAGGTTTCCCTCCGCGCCCACAGCCCTTGGAAATCGCTGCGCGATTCCCACATTCCCACCGCCGCGACGGGTTCTTGTTTTTGACCAAAAACAGAAAAGGAGGCCTGGCGGCGGATTTCCTCCTCTCCAGGCTCATTGTTCGATTAGAAAATGCTCCCGCCGCATGAGACGCTGGATGCAGTTGGTCCGGTAATGCGATCCCCGGTATACAATCGAGCAAGGGGGCGAAATGTCGGCAGCGCATGATTCACTGCTCGAGCGGATCACCATCGATTCTGACGTGCGGTTCGGGAAGCCGTGCATTCGCGGTCACCGGATAACCGTTCAGGAGATTCTGGAGTGGCTCTCGAACGGGGCGACACAGCAGCAAATTCTGGCAGACTATCCCCAGCTCGAACCGGATGATTTCCTTGCCGTGTACGCGTATGCCGCCGAATTGGCTGCGGCGAGCAAAGTCTCCCGAGGATGAAACTGCTGTTCGACGAGAGCCTGTCGCCAAGGCTGGTTCTATTATTGGGCGACCTGTTCCCTGAGTCCGAAAGCGCGCTTCGAAACGGGCTTGTTGGTGCCGGCGATCGCCGGATTCTGGAATATGCCGCCGCTCACGACTTCATCCTGGTTTCGACAGACAGGGATTTCGAATGTCTGATGCCGCAGATTCCCGGGGCCAAGGTAGTCATTCTCCGCTCGTGCGACTATCCGACTGAAACTGCGGCCGGGGTCCTCCGGCGCAATGCGATCCGTATTGCCGAGTTACTCACTTCGCCGGACCGTTTGATCGTCCTCAACCCGTAGGCCGTCAACGCTATTCCTCTGACTTTTCGGCTTCGAACCGCATCACTCGCACGCGCTACCGCCCCGCCCGCCATGCGAGAATGACCATTTCAACAGGTGCTCTCGTGCGAACGTCCATTTGCGTTCTTGCCGCTCTTCTTCCCGTCGCGCCCGCCCTGCGCGCGGCCGACACTCCCGCCGCCCATCCGCCCATGGGCTGGAATAGTTGGGATGCCTACGGCACTACCGTCACCGAAGCCGAGGTGAAAGCCAACGCCGATTACATGGCGCTCAACCTCAAGCCGCACGGCTGGCAGTATATCGTCGTCGATATTCAGTGGTCGGAGCCTGATCCGAAGGCGCACGGCTACCGGCCCGATGCCCGGCTTGCCATGGATGGCTACGGCCGGCTCATTCCCGCCGAGAACCGGTTCCCCTCCTCGGCCGGAGGGCGCGGATTCAAACCACTGGCCGACTATGTTCACGGTCTCGGCCTGAAATTCGGCATCCACATTATGCGCGGCATTCCGCGGCGGGCCGTCCAAGCTAACCTGCCAGTCTATGGCAGCGCGAAGCGCGCCGCCGATATCGCCGACGTCCACTCGCTGTGCCCGTGGAACAGCGACATGTACGGTGTCGATATGGGCCGTCCGGGCGCGCAGGAGTATTACGATTCCCTGCTCAAACTCTACGCCCAGTGGGGCGTGGATTATATCAAGGCCGATGACATTGCCCGGCCGGTGCACCGCGAGGAAATCGCCGCGCTCGATCGCGCCATCTTGAAGAACGGCCGCGGCATCGTACTCAGCCTTTCGCCCGGGCCGGCTACCCTCAAGGACCTCGCGTTCCTCCAGGAAAATGCCAACATGTGGCGCATCTCGGACGATTTCTGGGACAACTGGCAATCGCTCAAGCAGATGTTCCTGCTGCTTTCCGTGTGGGGCGGGGTAGGGCGCCCCGGCGCGTGGCCGGACGCGGACATGCTCCCTCTGGGCCATCTCGGATTGCGCGCCGAGCGCGGCGAGGCCCGCATGACACGCTTCACGCACGATGAAGCGCAAACCGTGATGAGCCTCTGGTCGATCGCGCAATCGCCCCTGATATTCGGCGGCGATCTGCCCACTAACGACGCCTTCACGCTTTCGCTCTTGAACAACGATGAAGTCCTGGCCGTGGATCAGCAGGGCGCGCACGGCTATCCCTTCTGGCAATCTGGCGAGTCGGTCGCCTGGACCGCCGAGGGACCCGCTGCTGGCGAGAAATACCTGGCGGTGTTCAACGCGGGCGAGCGGCCGGACACGGTCCCCGTGGATTGGGGCGCGCTCAAGCTTCCCGATCGGTGCGCGCTTCGCGATCTGTGGCAGGGGAAGGACCTGGGAACGTTTACCGCGGGCTATACATTCCACCTGGCGCCGCATGCATCGGGGTTGTACCGGGTGAGCGCGGCGCGATAACCGGCGGCGTCATTTTGCCAAGTGCGCCATCACCCTGCTGAGCGGTTCCTCCGCGGGCCCGGCCGCGCCGCAAGTCATCACGCGCTCTCCCCAAATCCGCTGCGCCAGCAGGATACCGGCATCCGCCGCTTCAGCATATGCCCGCGGACGGCCATGCGTCCGCAACGTCTTGCGTCCTTCGTCAACCAGTGCGCGCGCCGTCTCGGGAACCGGCTTCGGGTCGGCTGCCAGGCACAGGTCCAGGGCGCTCACCGCCGCGTCCAATAATTTCTGGCTGGCCGCGAAGCGGTCGGCTTCGTGAAATCGCCGCGCCGCGGGATCGAGCGCGATCACTTGTTGCACCAATTGCAGCCGTTTCTGGTACGTGCCGTTCTCCGGATCGAGGCGCACGGCTTTCCGGATCGCCGCCTGCGCCGCGGGGAAATCGTCCAGCGCCAGTTGCGCCTCGCCCAGTCCGGCGTACGCTTCGGCGTCACTGCCTTTCTTCTGCACGACTTTCTGGTAGATGACGGCGGCGTTTTTGGGCATCCCATACTTCAGAAAAAGCTGGCCCACCCGCTTCTCAATCGCCGGATCGGGCGGAAGTTCCGCGCCCAAGGCCATCAGCTCGGCTTGCGTCTGCTGCTTCGCGCCCAAATTACCGAGCGCGGTGATGAGCTCCAAGCGCACTTCGACGCGGTTGGCCGATGAATCCTTGGGCCATGAGCCGTAAATCGCGCGATGGTAGTACGCGATCGCCTGATCTGTGGCGCCTTGTTGCAGCAGCACTCTGCCGAGCCCTTCATTGGCGGGGCCGCTGTTCGGGTTGTCGCGAACCAGTTCGCGCAAATAGGTCTCCGCTTCGTTGACGTGGCCGGCTTTCACCAGCGCCATCGCCAGCACCAGCCGCTGCCGCGGGTCGTGCGAAATGGATAGCGCGTTGCGATATTGTGCGATGGCTTCTTCGTAGCGGTCCGCCTGCATGAGTTCGTTGCCCTGCGTAAAATAATGCCGTGCCCGCGTGATCCGCTGCGTGCGATAAAAATAGCTCAAAAAGGCGATGAGCAGAACGCCCAAAATTACGACCGCCATAACTCCGCCAAAAGCGGCCGTGGGCTTGCGGGCGGCCGGACGAGCCGGCCTGGCCGCGTGCGCATCCCCATTTTCCACACCATACGCCGCCATAATGTTACGGACCGAGATGACTCCGATAAGCTGCCGCAGATTCGTCCGGCTCACCACGGGCAACACTTTCAAACCGCTGCGCGCCATCTCGCGTAATGCCGTGTCGAGCGGGTCGTCTTCGTGGAGGTGCGGATAGTTCTCCGCGGTCAGAGTCCCCAACCGTTCGGCGGCCGGCAGCAATTCGGCCAGAAGAACGTGTTGCTGGCCATCGTTCAGCGCCTGCTCGATCTGCGTCTCGGTCACCATCCCCAGGAGCACGCCGCCCCGCACCACGGGCCACGCGTTCTCGTCGCCGGACACCCGGCCGGCTGCCTGGCTCACCGTCTCCAATCCATCCAGAACAACGGCGGGCGTCCGCATCCCCTGGCTCACTTCCAGCAGCTCGTCACGGGCGCCGGCCCCCGCCGGCAGATAGATTCCATCCTGATGCTGGAGTGCTTCATAGATCGGCTCCTCCTGCAATTGGCTCGAAACCAGGTAGCTGATGAGGTTCGAAATCATCAGGGGAACGATAATCGAATAATCGCGCGTGACCTCGAAAATCATGATGACCGACGTCAGCGGCACGCGGATGATGCCGGCGAACGCGGTCCCCATGCCCACCAGCGCGTAGGCGCCCACGCTGCCGGTGTAGTCCGGGAAAAGCATGTGAGCGCCCGCGCCGAACGCGCCGCCCAGCATCGCGCCAATGAAAAGACTCGGGCCGAAAATGCCGCCTGCGTTGCCGGAGGCGTAACACGTAGCCGTGGCCACCAGCTTGAGCAGGACCAAAAGCGCCATCATGCTCAGCACCATTTGCCCGTTCAAAGCCGTGCTGACGTATCCATACCCGACGCCCAACACCTGCGGCACGAACCAACCCAGCACGCCCACGAGCAGCCCGCCCGCGGCCGGCTGAATCCATTGTGTCTTTGCGGGCAGGCGCAAAAAGTGCTTCCGCTGCCACAGCAGAAGTTTCACGAACGCCACCGACACCAGTCCGCCCGCCACTCCGAGAACCGCGTAGAAAGCGAACTCGAGCGGATTCACCAACTGGTATGCCGGAACGTGGAACAGGGGCTCATCGCCGAGCAGCAGGTGCAGCACAATCCACGACGTGGCCGAGCTCAGCACGATCGACCCCAGAACCCGCGCGTGCAGGTCCCCCATGACTTCTTCCATGGTGAACAGCACCGCCGCAATCGGCGTATTGAACGCCGCGGCCAGCGCGGCCGCCGATCCGATGGGCACCAGCGCCTTCACGTTCTTGGTGCTCAAACCCAATCGCCGTCCCAACGAAGACGCGATGCCCGCGCCGACTTGCACCGACGGCCCCTCGCGCCCCAGCGCAATCCCGGTCGCTAACGATACCGACGAACAACAGAACTTTCCCACGGCCGTGCGGAACAGAATGACGCCATTATTGATGTAGAGCGCCGTCTTGGTTTGTGGAATGCCGCTGCCGCGGGCGTTCGGGAAGTATCGTTTCAGCAGGAAGCCGGTAACGAGAGCGCCGGCCACGGGTATCACCAGCCGCCGCCATGCCGCGCTCCCGGCCGCCGGGTACATGCGTGCGCCCAGGTTTTCCGTGACCAGGATGAAAGCCACGACCACAACGCCGACCACGGCTCCGATGATCAACGTCAGGACCAACAGAACCTTGTCTTCGTGTTGCTCGAGCGTCTCGGTTTCCGCCCAGGTCTTCAGGCGTTTCCAAAACGAAGCGGATTCAATCTGCATGATCGGTGCGAACGAGAGTCTTCGCTGCTTACCTCTTCCGGCGATGCCTTACCGGCGCCGGTTCGGCCGGCTCATTCTGCGCCATCCCAGGCGCCAGCTTGCTCAGGATGCGGTCCTTGATCCAGTGCTCGTCCCACCATTCGCGCGGGTTGATCTGCACGCCGTCGATCTGCATGCCGAAATGCACGTGGATGCCACCGGCCAGTCCGGTCTCTCCGGCCAGCCCCATTTTCTGGCCCTTCTTGACCAGGTCCCCCACCTTCACATCGATGCGCTGCATGTGGCCGTAGAGCGATTGCAAGGCGTAGCCATGGTCGAGCACCACGCAATTTCCGAAAATGCCCAAATCGGAGGCATACACCACCCGGCCGTCATTGGCGGCTTCCACCGGGCCGTTGGCCACGTCGGAAAGATCGAAGCCCAGGTGCACCTGCCGGTCCACTTTCTGGCCGTGGTAGATGTAGTCGCGCACATCGGCAAAGTTGGCTTCTTCCTTGCCCCAGTGAATGAAGGGACCGTTCCAGAGAATCTTCTCCTCGGTCTTGAGACGCAGATCGGCTAGCTGCTGATTGTTCTTGCGGCGCAGCTCGCCGTTGATATAGAGGAACCGTGCCTCGAGGTCTTTCCCCGGCGCCAATTGGCCGGTGGGATCGACCGAGTTCACCAGCTTCTCCATGAGCGGATCGGTGAGCTCGAAATCCCGCTCGCGAAACTTCTTGGGAAAGAGCTTGAACATGAAATGCGCGGTGGCCTCCGTGCCGGCCGCGTTGCGCGCGAAAACCAGGGGGGTGACGTCCGCCGGCAAATCCCAAGGGTAGGCGAACATGGAGAAGCGCTCCCCCGGATGCCCGGGCAACGGGAAACTGCGGAACGTATAATTCCCGACCTTTACGCCGGCCTCGCTCCAATATCCGCTGGGCGTAAACGTCACCAGCTCCATGCCGCCCTGGTTGATGTAATGCTGCAAGCTATCGGGGATGACGCGCGGCGGGGTCAGCACGACGATGACTTCAGCCGACGCGGAATCGGTGCTGCCGCGGAAATCGTTCGATACCGCCTCGATCACCAGCCGCGCTTTGCCGTCCTTCAGATTCGGCGCTTTGCTCTTGCCTGCATCGAAGGTATACACGCGCGGCGGCTCGTGGCCATGCCACACGAAGCGGGTGGAGGGATTGCGTTGATCGAATACGGCGTAGCGCGCGCCATCCTGTTCCACATATGCGCTCACTTCGCGCACGCCGTGCGGATTCACAATCCTGACCGTGACCGGAGTGCTCGCGCCCAAGGCCGTGACCGCCGGAGCGAGCGTGACCGCCGAGTGCCCCGACAGCGCCAACAGGGCGGCCAGCGCCACCGCTACCACCAAAACCGCGGCTATGATGATTTTCACTTTTTCACCCAGAAATCGAACCAATCGATGAAGGTTTTATACCACAGCAGGCTGTTCTGCGGCTTCAATACCCAATGGCCTTCATCGGGAAAGATCAGCAGTTTGGAAGGGACCTTTTGCATCTGGAGGCCGGTAAAAAGTTCCAGCCCCTGTTCGTAAGGCACGCGGAAATCCAACTCGCCGTGCACCACCAGCGTGGGCGTATGGAAATCCTTCACGTAGCTCGAAGGCGACCACTTCTGGTAATCTTCGGGCTTGTCCCACGGCGTGCCGCCCATTTCCCAGAACGGGAACCACAGCTCCTCGGTGGCGCCGAACTCGCTGGTCAGGTCGTAGACGCCGTCGTGGGCTAGCAAAGCCTTGAAGCGCTGCGTGTGGCCCAGCATCCAATCGATCATGTAGCCGCCATAGGAGCCGCCGGCCGCCACCATGCGGCTGCCATCCACGTAGGCAAGCTGGGCCACCACCTGGTCCGTGACGGCCATGATGTCGTCGAACGGCTTGCCGCCCCAATCGCCGTTGATCTCGTCGATGAATTTCTGGCCGTAGCCCGTGGAGCCGCGCGGATTCGGTTCCACCACCACATAACCGGCGGCGGCGAAGACCTGCGCCTGCCAACGGTACATCCAGTCATATCCCCAATTCCCCTCCGGGCCGCCGTGAATCAGCATCATCACGGGATATTTGCGCGACGGCTGGAAACCGTAGGGCTTGATCACGAAGTACTGGATGCGCGCGCCATCCGCGGCATCCGCCCAAGCCTCTTCGAGAGGAGTGAGTTGGCAGGCGTCGAGCGTGGCATCGTTGAGATGCGTCATGGCCACGGGCGCGCCGCCGCTCGAAGAAACGCGAAAGATCTCGATGGGCGATGAACCGGTTTGCTGGGTATAGACCATCGTTTTGCCGTCGCCGGTCAGCACCATGTCGTCGAGTACGCTATCGCCGCTGGCGATGACGCGCGCCGCCCCGCCGGTCACCGGCGTCACCTGGATGGTCTGGCGGCCGCGGTCGGCGACGGTGAAGAAGAGTTGGCTGGAATCGGGCGACCAGGTGAAGCTGTTCACCCACCGGTCCAGGGACTCGGTCAGGTTGGTGACGCGCCCCGTGGCGCGCTCCAGCACCATGAGGCGCCAGCGATCGCTCTCGTAACCGGCGCGGAATTGGGCGCGCCAGGCGATGTACTTGCGGTCGGGCGAGTATTGCGGGCTGGAGTCGTTGCCCGGCGTACTGGTGATCTTGCGCGATTCGCCGCCCGCCATCGAAACCACGTAGAGATCGGAATTGGTGCTGATGGCCGGCACGGGGTCGGCGTTCATGGAGTAGCAGACTTCCTGGCCGTCGGGCGAAATGGCGTAATCGTCCGGACCGCCGAGTGAAAAGGGCGGTACATCGCCCGTCCCCGGCGTGAGGTCGCGGGCCGGCCCGCCGCTGACCGGGACCACCAGCAAATGGCTGCGCCGGCGCGTGGACCAGCCGCTCCAGTGGCGATAGAGCAGTTCGGTGTAGATCCGGGCCTTTACTTTGCTCGACGCATCGGCCGACAGATTCTTCTTGTTGCAGGCATCGTCGGCGCCGCATTCGGGGTACACGCTGCTGGTAAACAGCAGGTTTTTTCCATCGGGAGAAAACAGCACGCCATCGGCTTCGGTGGAGAGGTTGGTCACCTGCTTGGCGTTGGCGCCATCCGGATCCATGAGCCAGATCTGCGACGATCCGGAGCGGTCCGAGACATAAGCCAGGCGGTGGGAATCGGGCGACCAGCGGGCGCGGTTGTTGGTCTGGCCGTCATGCGTAATCAGGCGTGGAGCGCCGCCTTCGAGCGGTACCACCCAAATCTGCTGCGGCTTGGTGTTGGCCGCCACATCCACGCTTTGCACGGTGAATGAGACCCATTTGCCATCGGGTGAGATCTGCGGATCGCCGATCCGCTTCAACTCCATCATCGCGTTAACGTCGAACGGTCGCTTCTGGGCGAACACCATCGCCGCCGAAGCCAGCAGGAGGAGAAGCCTGCGATGCATACAGTGATTCTAGCGCTGAAAAGGTCTCCTACCCCGGAGTCTCACTTTCCGGGGCGGCCGGACCGAGCACTTCCTGGATCCGTTCCACCAGGCGGCGCACGACCACCGGCTTGGCCTCATAGGAATGGCATCCGGCTTCGACCGCCTCGGCCACCGATTCCGGCGAGGCGTGGGCGGTCAGCACGATGATCGGGATTTTGGCCGTGCGCGGATCGGTCTTAAGCGATCGCATGGCGGCGTAGCCGTCGAGCACCGGCATGTCGAGATCCATCAGGATCAGGTCGGGGCGGTTCTGGCGCACGGCCCGCAGCGCCTCGCGCCCATCGGCGGCCGTGATCACCTCGAAACCTAATTTTTGCAAACGACGCGTGAGCATGTCGCGGCTGAATTCGTCGTCTTCAGCCAGTAGAAGTTTGGCCATTGGCTCTCCTTTGCATATCGGCTTCCGGGTGCGGGAGCGGAGGGTGCGGCAGGCGCGCCGGAACGCGCATGATGAACTTGGACCCTTTTCCCAATTCACTTTCGACCGTGATATCGCCGCCCATCAGGCGGCACATCCGGCGGCTGATCGCGAGGCCCAGGCCCGTGCCGCCGTACTTGCGGGTGGTGGAGGCATCGGCCTGCATGAACGGTCGAAACAAACGGCGCTGCTGGTCGGGGCTGAGGCCGATGCCGGTGTCCTGGACGCTGACCACCACGGTGTCAGCCGGCCCCTGCGCCACGTCCACCCAAACCTCGCCATCGCGCGTGAACTTGCAGGCATTGGCCACCAGGTTCATCAGGCTCTGGCGGAACCGCGCCTGGTCGGTATGCAGCCGAATGGGCGCTCCGCCGGCAACGACCGACAAACGATTGCCGTTTTTCGCGGCCAGCGGCGCGACCGTATGGACCACGTCCTCGATGGCGTCGTGAACCTGAAAGTTTTCCGCCACCAGCAGGATCTTCCCGGCCTCGGACTTGGAGTAATCGAGTACCTCGTTGACCATGAGCAGCAGGATTTCTCCGGCGCGTTCGATGCGCCGTAGATCGCGCTCGAACTCCTGGACGCCGCGCTCCCGGCAAGTCTCCTGGAGAAGCTGGCTGTATCCGATCACGGCGTTCAGCGGGGTGCGCAATTCGTGCGTCATATTGGCCAGGAAACGGCCCTTGGCGGCATTGGCGGATTCGGCTTGCTCCTTGGCGCGCACCAACTCCTCGGCCACGCGTTTGCGCTCCGAGATATCCTGCGCCAGCCACACCGCGCCTTCCAGACCTGCCGCCGAAGAACGCAGCGGCGCCGCCGATAACAACACGGGAATCACCTGGCCAAGCCTGTCGCGGTAAGCGGATTCGATGGCGGCGCCATCGCCCGGTCCGCCCCCGGCGGCGGGGCGTTCCGCCGCGCAGATCCGCTCCACCGCGCTGCCCAACAGCTCCTCGCGGGAATAGCCGAGCAGATGCACCGTGGCCTGATTGACGGTGCGGATGCGGCCTTCCGTATCGACCACCACCAGCGACTCGGCCATGGACTCCAGAATGCCGTCCACGTAGTCCTTGGAAACCGTGGAGACGCGCAGGCGCGCCAGCATGCTATTGAAGGCGATGGTGAGCCGGCCCACCTCGTCGGGCCGTTTGACCTCGGCCTGCGCGTTGCGCTCGCCGGCCGCCACGCGCCGGGTGAAAGCGGTGAGCGCTACCAGCGGGCTTAGCGCCGCGCGCACGTGGAAAGTCCGCACGGCCGCGCCGATCAGGAAGCACAGCAGCGCCATCGCGGCCGCGCTCCAGACCGCGCGGGCGCGTGCCACCCGTTCCCGCTCGATGGAGAAACCGAGGCGGATGGAACCCAGGACGACGGGCGCCTCGGGGGCGCTCGCATCGCCGGCCGATCGCTCCACCCGGCGCGTGATTTCGATGTATGGGCCGCGAAACCTGGGGCGCGCCCAGCGCACCGGGGCGCCCGCGGCATCGGTCAGTTCCAGGAACAACACTTCGTCGCTGGCGGCGCTTTGACGGGCAATCCGCTCGAGTTCCGAGCGATTGCCGGCCAGCATGGGAAAGGCACTCTCGGCCGCAATGGCGGTCACCAGCGACTCGGCGCGGCCGCGCGATTGCTGTACGAACTCGCGGTTGTACGTCCACAGCACCACGGCGATCAGCCCCAGCACCAGGAAAGAGCTGATGGTAAGATCCACCGCCACTACCCGGACCAACAGGCTGCGCCGGAACCAGCGCATCATCGCGGCACCGCCACCGCCCGCCGCGCCGGCAGCAGGCAGGTCCAGAGAAGTACGGCGGCGGTTCGCGGCATCACCATCTGGGAGACTTATCGGCCGATTTGGACGGGGCTATAGCGATACGCTGGAAGGGCAGGGCCGCGCGATGCCGCGCCGGCTGTTACGGATAAAGCCCACCAGGTGCAGGGTTTCCGCGGTGGAAATCTCGGTTTCGATGCGCGCCAAAGCCTCCTCCAGTTTCAGCCCCGAGCGATAGAGAATTTGATAGGCCTTTTTCAAAACGCCGATCGCGGGAGCCTCGAAACCGGCGCGTTTCAGCCCCACCAGGTTGAGGCCGCGCGCTTCGATTTCGTACCCCTCGAAGAGGAAGAAAGGCGGCGCATCGCGGTGCACGCGGGTCATGCCGCCGATCATGGCGAGCCGGCCGATTTTCGAGAATTGGTGCACCGCCACGCCCCCCGAAATGAACGCCTGGTCCTCCACTTCCACATACCCGGCGAGCAGCGCGCAACTGGCGATCACGGTATGGTTGCCGATCTGGCAATTGTGCGCGATGTGGCCGCAGGTCATCACGTAGTTGCCGTCGCCGATTGCGGTGGCCGATTCGGGGGCGGTGCCGCGCGAGACGGTGAAGTGCTCGCGGATGCGGTTGTCGTTGCCGATGCGCAGATAGCTGCGCTCGCCGGTGAAGTGCTTATCGAGCGGGTCGGTGCCGAGCACGGTGGAGGCGGAGATCTCGTTGCGCTCGCCGAGCGTGGTCCACCGCTTGATGTAGACGTAAGGTTCGAGCACGCAGCCGGCGCCCAGAACCACATCGCTCTCGATGACGCAGTACTCGCCAATGCGGCACTGGGGGCCTATGACGGCGGTGGGATCAATACGGGCGGTGGGGGCCACCAGGGCCGAAGGATCGACGGGCATGAAACCGCTATCATAGCCCCTGGCAAAGGCGGCGACGGCGGCCACATCCGCTGGCGTATTACAATAAGCCTTCCTCATGTCCGAGCATTCCAAGTTTCTACTCACAGATCGCCAGATCCCCACCACTTGGGTCAACGTGCTGCCGTCGTTGCCGGAGCCGCTCGATCCTCCGCTGCATCCGGGTACGCACCAGCCCCTGACGCCCCAGGATCTTCAACCGCTCTTCCCCATGGAATTGATCGAGCAGGAGTTCTCTCCCCAGCCGGTGATCGATATTCCGGGCGAAGTGATGGATATCTACAAACTGTGGCGCGCCACGCCGCTCTACCGCGCGCGCCGGCTGGAAAAAGCCCTCGATACGCCGGCCCACATTTATTACAAGTACGAAGGCACCAGCCCGGCCGGCAGCCACAAACCCAACACCGCCGTGGCGCAGGCCTATTACAACAAGCGCGCCGGCATTCGCCGCCTGGCCACCGAAACCGGCGCCGGCCAATGGGGCAGCGCGCTGGCCCTGGCCTGCCAGATGTTCGGCATGGAATGCACGGTCTACATGGTGCGGGTGAGCTACGATCAGAAGCCTTACCGCCGCATGATGATGCACACCTGGGGGGCGAAAGTTTTCGCCAGTCCCAGCAACTACACCAATGCCGGCCGCGGGGTGCTGGCCGCTCACCCGGATTCTCCCGGCAGCCTGGGCATTGCCATCAGCGAGGCGGTGGAGGACGCCGCCACCCACTCCGATACCAACTATTCGCTCGGCAGCGTGCTCAACCACGTCATGCTGCATCAGACCGTGATCGGCCAGGAAGCCAAGCTGCAAATGCGGGATGCCGGCGAAGAACCCGATATCGTGATCGGCTGTTTCGGCGGTGGTAGCAATTTCGGCGGCCTGGCGCTGCCCTACGTGCTCGACCGCTTTGCGGGCAAGGGCCCGCGCATTCTGGCGGTGGAACCCTCCGCCTGCCCCAGCCTGACGCGCGGCCGGTTCACCTACGATTTCGGCGACACGGCCAAGCTGACGCCGCTGATCAAGATGTACACCCTGGGCCACGATTTCGTGCCCCCCGGCATTCACGCCGGCGGTCTCCGCTACCACGGCGCGTCGCCGCTGCTCAGCCACCTGGTGCGCCTGGGCCACATCGAAGCCAAATCCTATTCGCAGCTTCCGGTGTTCGAGGCGGCGGTGCAGTTCGCGCGGACCGAAGCCATCCTGCCGGCGCCCGAATCGGCCCACGCCATTCGCGCCGCGGTGGATGAAGCGCTGGCGGCGAAGGAAGAAGGCAAGCCGCGGGTGATTCTGTTCTGCCTCAGCGGCCACGGCCATTTCGACCTGAGCGCGTACGAAGACTACCTGTCCGGCAAATTGCAGGACTACGAATACCCCGGCAAGGCGATCGAAGAAGCCATGGCGGCGATCTAAAGAACATAGGCGAAGAAAAGAAGAAGCAAACGCGGCGTCGCTTCCGGGCAGCTATTCCCCTCGCCAAAATGACCCTCCCCGGCGGTATTTCTCGCGTATTTCAGTATGGATATGCGGGTAGCAATGCAACGCATTGGTCTGATTGCCGCCGTTGTTAGCTTGGCTGTGCCGATTCGCGCCGCTGACGATTACCCCGGCGCCACATGGGGGCATGTGAAGTCCCTACGCGAAGCCGGCTGGTCCTCGGAAAAGCTAAAAGAGGTCCGCCAGTATTCCTTAACCATTCCAACCGATGCCGTTATGGTCGTCGAGGACGGGCTTGTGGTCGCCGAATGGGGCGCCATCTCGGAGAAGATCTGGATCCACTCCATGCGCAAGAGCTACCTGAGCGCTCTGTATGGCATTTATGTAAGTAAGGGTGTCATCAGGCTCTCGAAAACGCTGGCTGAACTTGGGATCGATGACAATCCGCCATCGTTGACCGCCGAGGAGAAACGGGCGACCATCGAAGACTTGCTGAAAGCGCGCAGCGGCGTGTATCACCCGGCTCTGGAAGAGGCTGCGTGGATGCAGAACATACGTCCGGAGCGCGGAAGTCATCCGCCCGGCACCTTCTGGTATTACAACAACTGGGATTTCAACGCCCTGGGAACCATATTCGAGAAGGAAACCGGCAGGAGGATATTCGACGAGGTCAAGTTGCGTCTCGCCGATCCTCTCCAGATGGAGGACTTCCAGGCCACCGACGGCAAGTATGACACCGGTAAGTCCTCGATTCACCGCGCGTACCCGATGCGCATGACGGCTCGCGATACGGCACGTTTCGGCCTCTTGTACCTGCGTGGCGGCGTCTGGCGGGGTAAACAAGTCGTGCCGAAGGACTGGGTCCGCCGCAGTGTTACGGCTTATTCCAGCGCCGGCAAAATGGGCGGCTACGGCTATCTCTGGTGGGTAGCCAGGAATGGAAGGTTGTTTCCCGGCGTGACTCTCGATGAAGGTGCGTTTGCGGCGGAGGGAGTCGGCGGAAATTGCGTAGTTGTGATTCCAAGCCGCAAGCTGGTCGTCGTCAACCGCGTCAACACCAAGGCCGGCCACAGGGTTAAGTCCTCGGAGATCGGCCAGTTACTGTCTCTCATCCTCGCCGCGAAAGGAAGAACCTAACCGAGTTCAATAGCGATGGCGGTGGCAACACTTTAAGAAATAACGAGGAGGTAACGGATCGTGGAGAAAGTCGAGTTCAGAAGGACGGCTCTTTGTTTGAGTATCGTGCTCAGTGTATCGTCCGCCGCGGCACAAGGGCGCATCGTAAAGGCGGTCTTGGGCACCGACCACAGCGAAAACAGTGAGATTGTCAACGAAACGACCGTTTTCCAGCCCGGTGCGCCGCAGATCGTCTGTGCCTGGCGAGCGGAAGGTTTGATGGCGGGCACGGTTGTACGAAGTGTCTGGATTGCGGAGGACACCGCCGGAGCGGCGCCTCCGAATTTCAAAATCGGCGAGGCGTCGTACCCCAATGCTCGCGCTGGTTTGTTCTCGGTCTCCAGGCCCACCAAAGGCTGGCCTCCGGGCCGCTACCGGTTGGAGATCTACCTGAATAAGGAGTTGGCCCGGACAGTCCCGTTCACGGTCGCGGGCCATTCGGCATCCACACCACCTCCGGCGCGGATCACGCACGCGGTGCTCGGAACCAAACTGACCGACGACCGTCGAATCGCGGATCCAGTGAGTGAATTTCAAGCGGATGTCCGCAAGATCGTTTGCCGTTGGACGTCGGAGAACATCGCTCCCGGCACGCCGATTCGGGCCGTCTGGATCGCCGAAAATACCGGCGGCGCGGCTGATCCCGATACCAAGGTTCTTGCGCTATCGAGAACCGCGGATGAGTCGTTTGCCGATCCGGCCCGGAGCGGAACCTTCACAATGGAACGGCCTGCGGCGGGGTGGTTGCCAGGTCGATACCGCCTCGAGATTTTCTTGGGAACTGAACTGGCCCGAACAGTTCACTTCACCATCGCGAACCCGTAGATCGCCCGCTGGTTCGAGCGCCGCTTACCCCGCGATAGGCTCGCATACGCGCCACCGCTACGCCACACTGAAGAGCTCGTAACACCATGGCCGACCTTGGTCCGGCCTCCGGATCTAAAGCATAACTAGCTAGTGCTGTGGCCGAGTGGAAAGGTTCCTGTGGGGCGGACTTTTTTAGTCTGCGGCGGACTTCAGTCCGCCCTCGGACCAGCGGGACTGAAGTCCCGCGCAGGCTGAAAGCCCGCCCCACCTGTTTTGACATCGTTTCTACCGGTCACGGAACTAGCCCCTCAATCTCTCAAGGCGCGCAGCGGATCGGTCCGCGTTGCCTTCCACGCCGGCAGGAAGCATGCCGCCAGCGACGCTATTGTCATTACCAGAAACGCCATGCCGAATGCCAGTGGATCGTGCGGGCTGGTCTTATAAAGCAGATCGCCGAGCAGCCGGGTGAGACTCAACGCGGCGACCGAGCCCGCGAGCGCTCCGGCCAAGATCAACACCACCCCGTGCGACATCACCAGCCGCAACAGGTCCGATGCTCGCGCGCCTAGCGCCATCCGCAGCCCCAGTTCGCGCGTGCTCTGCGAAACCGTGTACGACATCACGCCATACAGACCGACCGCGGCCAGCACCAGGGCCAGTGCGCCGAAGATGCTCAGCAGCGTCATCGCGGCCCGCTCGGTCCAGCTCATTCGATCCACCTGCTCGCGCATCGTGATCACTTCGCCGGGGGCGAGATTCGCGTCCAGCGCGTGGATTTCGCGCCTTAGGAGCCTGCCGACCGTGGCCGGCGGCAGCGTGGATCGGACGAACAGAGTGGCGCCGCTCCGACTCTGGCGCATCGGCACGTAGAAAAACGGCTTGCCCGTCTCCATCAGACTTCGGTACTTGGATCCCTTCGCCACGCCGACCACCCGCAGCCAGCGTCCCTTCACCTGGAGCCGCTTTCCGGCCGGGTTCTGGCCGCGCCAATATTGCGCCGCCATGGCCTCGTCGACCACCGCCACCGGGGGCGCGGTCTCGTTGTCGGCGCGCGTGAAATCGCGCCCCGAGACGAGCGGAATCCCCAGGGTCTCCAGGTAACCCGGGCCGACCTCGTTGTAATCCGACGTGGGCTGCTCGCCGGGCGGGCTGTCGTAGCCCTCCACTGCGATCTCCGCGTTCGAATAACCGGCATACGTGAAGGGCCGGATGCGCGAGAATGCCACGGATTCGACACCGCTCACGCCGCGTAAGCGATCCACCAGCTCATCCTCGATGTTCAAAGTGCGCGGCACGTCATAGCCGGAGCTGACGAAATCGATCGAGCTCACCACCACGTCGCCAGCGGCAAAACCGGGGTTGGTATTCTCAATCTCCCGCACGCTGCGCACCAGCAACGCCGTACCCACAAGTAATACAAAGCTCAGTGCCACCTGCGCCAGAACCAGCCCGGAGCGCACGTACGTCTTGCCGCGCCCGCCGATCACTCCCACCGATTCCGCCTTCAATCCGCCAGCCAGATCGATCCGGCCCGCCTGCAGCGCGGGAATCAATCCCAAGAGCAACGCCGAAAACAGACATACGCCGGCGCTTACTGCCATCACCCGCCAATCGATTTCGGCCGGCAGGTTCACGGTGACGCCTGGCGCCGTCGGCCTCAGTAGCATGATAAGGCTACGGCACCAGTATGCGACCAGGAATCCGCCCGTCACCGCGATGGACGAGAGCACCAGGCCTTCGGTGAGAAGCTGCTTCAGCAGGCGCGCCGGCCCGGCCCCCACCGACAACCGGATGGCCATCTCCTGCCGCCGCGCGAAGCTCCGCACCAGCAGCAGATTGCCCACATTCGCGCACGCGATCAACAGAACGAAGGCTGCCACGACCATGGAAACGCGGAGCGTCGGCAGCAGCGTGCCCGCGTTGTTGAACGGCGTCGCCCACAGCGGGTACAGCTCGATCGCCTGCTCGCGGTTCGTCGAGGGATAGTCTTTCTCCAGCCGCCGGGCCACCGCCGACACCTCGGCCTGCGCCTGCCTAATGGTGACACCGGGCTTGAGGCGCGCGAACCCCTCAACCCAACGGGCACCGCGGTTCTCCAGCTTATAATCGCCGCCGGTAAACAGCGATTCCATGGACGCCGGCACCCAAAACTGGAACGAGTAGCCCACGAACGTCCCGTAAAACCCGTCCGGCGCCACTCCGACAATCGTGTGCTTCACGCCGTTTAACATTTGTGTCCTGCCGATGATGTTCGGGTCACCGCGGTAGCGGTCCCGCCAAGTGCGGTAGGCGATAACCGCAACCGGATGCGCGTTCTGCCCGATCTCGTCGGCCGGCTCGAATCCGCGTCCCAAGACCGGACGGACGCCGATGGCATCGAAATAATTAGCCGAAACCACGCTCCCGGTGACGCCCTCGGCGTGATCGCCGATGTTGAGCGTGGCGCCGAAGATGCGGTCGCCGATGAACGTCTCGATGAGCCTGCAATTCTTCTTGAGATCCTGGAAATCCGGCCAGGAAACGTCGGTCCGCGTCCCTCGATCCAATCCGGTGACCGCTACCAGCCGGTCCTGATTCCGCACCAGTGGAAACGGCCGCAGTAGAATTCCTTCGATCCAACTGAAGACCGAAGTGGTCGCGCCGATTCCCAGCGTGAGGCAGAGGACGGCGAGTATTGAAAAGCCCGGACTGCGCCGCAGCATCCGGAGTGCGAGGCGAAGGTCGTGAAGCATATTGGAATAAAGACGCGCATAGTAGCTGATGGTTACGCACGAGCGGGGAGCTAGACTCCCGCCAGGCTTGCATACGCGCCATCGCTGCGCCACACTGAAGAGGTCGTAACACCATGGCCGACTTCTGCACTTGCGGCGCCCAACTGCCACCCGACGCGCTCTTCTGTCACAAATGCGGCAAGCCGCAGCGGGAGATCGCTGGTATCGAGCCCGAGCCCGCGCCCCAGCCCGCACCCGTATTTTCACCGGCGCCCGCGCCTGAAATCCATCCGCCGGAACTGCCCCCGGTCAGCTTCCGCAACCCCGTGGCGGTGCGCATCGGCTTGTTGCTGGCGGTGGCCGCGACCGTCCTCAGTTTCCTGCCGTTCTTCAATTGGCTAGCGGCGGGTTTCTTTGCCGTGTTTTTCTACCGCCGCAAGACGGGGTCTTTGTTGAGTATCGAGGCCGGCCTGCGGATGGGCTGGATCACGGGTCTGATGGCGTTTGTAATGGTCCTCATTACGTCTTTGCCCGCCGCGCTCTCCGGCCAGTTCGCCGCCGCCTATGAGCAGCAGATGAAAAGCTTCCGGTTCGAGGACCCCGCCACGGCACAGCAGATGGCCAGGTTCATCGGCACCCCGCAGGGAATCGCGATGATTTTCGCGGCGTTGTTCGTCTTCAGCACGTTTCTCTGCATGGCCGGCGGCGCTCTGGGAGCCAAGCTGGTCGGCGGCAACCGCCCAGCCTCGCGGTAGCCCTAAGCCCCGACCGCCCTGGCCCGTCCCGCATATCGTTTGACCAGCCCGACCGCCAGGAAGATTACGATCATGGCCGATAACTCGCGTGGCCCGAACGGCTCGCGGTAGAACAGCCATCCCAGCGCCACCGCCACCACGGCATTTACGTAGGGGTAAACCGAAACGACGGCCACCGGCAGCCGGTCCAACGCGTAGGCGTAGGCGCTATATCCCACGATTGAGCCGAATACCACCAGGTAGAACAATGCCAGCACGCCGCGCGCGCTCCAGTGCACCGGTGCCTCGGGAATCAGGAGCGCCGGCACGGCCATGGCCAGTCCCGCCGCCAGTTGCTGCACGCCGCCCGCGATGGCCGGATGGGCTTTGCCCGATTGCCGCCGCTGGAAGATGGACCCGAAACACCACGCGGCCATGCCGATTTGCAGCACCAGGAGCCCGCTCACCAAGTTGTGGTGCGCCGCGCGCGGGCCGAGATCGGGTGTCACCAGCAGGCACGCTCCGGCCAATCCCAGCGCCATGGCTCCCAGGGTAGGCGCGTGCAGCCGTACTCCACCCGGCAGCAGGGCCTCGGCGCCCACCATCCAGAACGGCTGCATGGTAAGAATCAACGCCGCCATGCCGCTGGGGATGATGACTTCGGCGAAGGACAAAGTCCCGTTGCCGATGCCCAGCACCACGAAGCCGCTGAGACACGTTGCGGCCAGTTCGCGTCCCCGCGGCACGGCGAGGCCGCGCGCCACGGCGAAGCCCAACACCAGCGAGCCGGAGATGGTATAGCGAAGCGCGACCAGCAGCAACGGCGGGAACGTTTCGAGCGCCATGCGGATCCCCAGGAACGTAGTCCCCCAGAAGAGACACACCGCCGCCAGCGCCAGGTATGGCACGAAGAGAGAATGCCGGGGCAAGCCTCCAGCCTAGCATTCACTTGCCGCGCCCGCCGCTTACATCTCCTCCGTTTCGACTTCCGGCAGCACATCGCGGTCGCTGGCCATCCACACGTAGAGGGTGGGCAGCAGGAAGATACTCATGGCCAGATCCGAGATGAGGCCGCCCACGATCACGATGGCGAACGGGCGCTGCGAATCCGAGCCGATCTGATGAGACAGCGCGGCGGGCAGCAGCCCCAGTGTGGCCACCAGCATGGTCATCATGATGGGCCGCAGCCGCAGCACCGCGCCCTCTATCGCCGATTCCACGATGGAGGAGCCCCGCGCGCGGCGCTGGTTGATGTATTCCAGCATGATCACTCCGGTCTGCACCGAGACGCCGAACAGGGCCAGAAAGCCGACCCCGGAAGAAACGCTGAAGTTGGTGTGTGTCACAAGCAGCGCCAGTAAACCGCCGATGCGCGCGAGCATCACATTCACCAGAATCAGCGTGGCCCATTTGAAGGAGCGGAACATGGTGTACAGAATGACAAAGATCAATAGGATGGTGAGCGGCACGATATAAAGGAGGCGCGCTTCGGCGCGTTTTTCGCTTTCGTACTCGCCCTCCCAATCGATGCGATAGCCGCGCGGCAGCTTGATCTGCTCATTCACCTTGCGGATGGATTCCTCGACCGCGCCGCCCAGGTCGCGGTCGCGCACGCTGTATTTCACCGCGATATAGCGCTGATTGCCTTCGCGGTAAATCTCGGAGGCGCCGTCGCGCACTTCCAGCGTGGAAAGCTGCGCCAGCGAAACGCGCTCGCCGGTGGGCGAGAGCAGGCGAATGTCCTCGATCGCTTCCTTGGTGTCGCGATACTTGGGCAGGTAGCGCATCACCAGGTCATAGCGCGCTTCGCCCTGCAAGACCTGTGTGAGGGCATTGCCGCCCACCGCGGTCTGGATGGCATCCTGCACATCGGCCACGTTGATCTGGTAGCGCGCGGCCTGTTTGCGATCCACCGTGACATTCAGGTTGGGCTGCCCGAGCACGCTGAAGACGCCGAGGTCCTCGATGCCCCGGACCCCGCGCATAATCTTGACGACTCGGTCGCCTATGTTCTCGAGAGCCGCCAGGTCATCCCCATAGATCTTCGTGGCAAGCTGTCCCTTCACGCCGCTGACCGCCTCTTCCATGTTGTCGGCGATGGGTTGCGAGAAGTTCCAGATGACTCCGGGGATCTTTTCCAGCTCGTGGTTCATGGCGGCGATGACGGCGTCCTTGTCCTGGTGAAACGCCGGCCGCCACTCCTCCTTGGGCTTCAGACCCACGTAGTATTCGGTATTGAAGAAGCCGGTGGTGTCGGTTCCATCGTCGGGGCGTCCCACCTGGCTGGTACACTCGGTGGCCTCGGGGAAGGAGCACAGCAGAATTCGCGCCTGGTTCGAGAGGCGAATGCCTTCGCTCGGCCCCGTGCTGGGCGCCAGAGTGCCGCGCACCCACAACGAGCCCTCATCCAGATGCGGCAGAAATTCCGAGCCGATCACCCCGCTGACCGTGAGATACACGGCAAGCAAAAGGCTCGCCACGCCGCCGGCCACGGTGAGAAAGCGCAGGCGAATGGCCCAGCGGAGCATGTCGCGGTATTTCGCGGTGAACCAGGTCATGAGCGGGTTGTGCCACTCGCGCGTGCCTCTGGGGAAGAACAGACTCGCCAGCACCGGTGCCACCAGAATAGAGAACAACAACGCGCCGAGCAGCGCGAATGCCACGGTCCACGCCATGGGCTTAAACAGACGGCCTTCCACGCGCTGCAACGTGAAAATTGGCAGGTAGGCCGTGATGATGATGGCGATGGCGTAGAAAACCGGGCGCTGCACTTCGTGGGCCGCCTCGAAGATCTTTTCCTTGGCGGAGCGGTACTCGCGTTCCGGCCGGCTGAGGTGGCGCACGATGTTTTCCACCATCACCACGGCGCCATCCACCACCATGCCGAAATCCAGGGCGCCCAAAGACAGCAGGTTCGCGGGAATGCCCTTCAACTTCAGGCAGGTGGCGGCGAACAGCAGTGAAAACGGGATAGTCAGGGCCACGATGATCGCGCCGCGGGCGTTCCCCAGAAAGAGCAGGAGAATGATGACGACCAGAATGATGCCCTCGGTGAGATTGTGGAGAACGGTCCGGGTGGTGAGGTGGATCAGGTCGCTGCGGTCGATAAAGGGAACGATCTTCACTCCCGGCGGCAGGATGCGATCGTTCAATTCCTGCACCTTGGTGTGCAATCCGCGCAGCGCCACTTCCGCGTCGGCGCCTTTGCGCATCGGCACCCAGGCCGAGACCACGTCGTCGTTATCGACGATCGCGCCGTCCTCGTGCCGAATGGCGCGCGCGAATTGGCCGAGACGGATCTTGGGGCCTTGCGAAACCACGGCGATATCGCGCACGCGCAGCGGCGTTCCGCTCTTGGTCATGAGCACCGTTTCCGCGATATCGCGCGTGTTGCGGACGAGGCCCACCTCGCGCACGTTGATCTGCTGCAGCCCGGCTTCGAGGAAGCTACCGCCGGCATTGACGTTGTTGTTGGTAAGCTGCTGTTCCACCTGCGAGAGGCTCAGGCCGTAAGCGATCAGTTTATTGGGATCGACGCGCACCTGATATTCGCGCGTCGGACCGCCGAAAGTGGCCACGTCCACGATATCCGGCACCGATTTGAGATTTTTCTCGACGATCCAGTCTTCGATCGACTTCAGATCCATCACGTCGTATTGCGGATTGGTCGAGTGCAGCGTGAAAAAGTAGATCTGCCCGACCGGGCTCCAATCGGTTCCCATTTGCGGCGATACATTGGGCGGCAAGGTGACCTGGGTCAGCCGCTCGAGGACGCGCTCGCGGTTCCAGCCGTTGTCGGTATCGTCTTCAAAGATCAGCTTTAGATCGGAGAGACCGAAAATGGAGAACGAGCGCAGATGCTCGACGCCGGGAATGCCGTTCATGACGGTTTCGAGCGGAATGGTGACCTGCTGCTCGATTTGTTCGGCCGAAATCCCCGGCCACTGGGTGATGATCTCGACGTAATTGTTGGCCACGTCCGGATAGGCTTCGACCGGAAGCTGATGGAAAGAAATGGCCCAGACGAACAGCAGCAGCGCAATGGCCAGCACGAGAAACCGGTTATTGAGCGCAAAATCGACAAGCGTCCGGATCATCTATTGCTCCACGGTGTTCTGCAGGACGAGCGCGTTGGCCACCACCCGCGCGCCCGGCTCGATTCCCGAAGTGATTTCCTGCAGATTGCCGGGCAGCATGCTGCCGCTGGCCACTTCGATGCGGCGGAATCTGCCGCCGGCGGCGGGGGCGAAGATCCAGTCGCGATCGTGGAGGTGCACGATGGCGGTGGCCGGCACGGTGGCGTGGGCTTCTTTGTTCAGACCGTGAAAGGTCGCGGTAACGAACATTCCGAAACGCATCAGGCCGGGATTCTCGACTTCCAGGCGCACTTTGGCGGTATGCAGATTGGGATCCATGATCTGGCCGATGTTGCCGATCCGCCCTTTCAGCACGCGGTTTGGATAGGCGTTCAGGTGGATATCCGCGTATTCGCCCAGATGAACCTGGGCGAGATCGTTTTCGTAGACATCGCAGACGATCCACACGTGCGAAGCATCGGAAATGGTAAAGGGGTTGGGCGCCGTCAAAGCCTGCACGCCCGATGCGGCGGTGATTTGCTGATCGGTAATCACTCCGGAAACCGGCGCATCCACCTCCACGATGCCGCTGGGGTGAGCGGGATCGACACCGAGCACGTGCAAGTGTTCGGTAGTGGTATCGAGATCGACCTTGGCGTTGTCCTCCGCGTTCTGCGCGATTTCCAGGGCGCTGCGCGGGACGGCGCCGGTTTCATACAGAAGCTTGGCGCGGCCGAGCTGAATATTGGCGAGCTGCTCGTTCTTGACGGCCTTCTCATAATCGGAAAACGCGCCCGAGATGTCGGTGCTGCGGACTTTGAACAGGAGCTGCCCTTTCCTCACTTCGTCGCCCAGGCGCGCGTCGATTTCCACCACGCGGCCGGACGCGAGCGATGGCACCGGCACCTGGCGCGACACATCGGGACCGACCACGCCCGTCACGCTCAGCTCCGGCGAAGCCACGTAGTCGCCGGCGGTGGCCAATGGAAACTGCTCGGGGTGAACCACCGGGAAATTATTCGGATCCATGTCCGGCTGCACCACTGCCGGGCGCGGACCCGTGTCCTCGCTCTTCGAGCCCGCGGCCGTAACGCGGCCGTTGCAGCCAGTCACCAGAACGGCACACGAGAACAGAGAGACAAGTTCAAATACAGTCAAGGCTTTCATGGCATTACCTCCCGGCCCACCGCCATATTCATCTGGGCCGCCGCTGTCAGATAGGAGCCAACCAGGTTGAGATAGGCTAAGCGCGTATCGCGGTAGGCTTTCTCGGCATCGAGATAGTCCAATAGCGACGCGCCGCCATTCTGATAGGAAAACGAAATCTTGTTGCGCGTGTCTTCCGCCAACTTCAGGTATTTATCTTTGTAAGGCCGCAACAGGTTCAGGGTGCTGACCAGCGTGACGTAGGCGGAATCCACGTCGTTGAATACCTGCGCCTCGGCGGCATCCCGCAAGCGTTCGTTGCGGCCGATATCGATCTGCGTCCTCGCCTTCTCGCCCTGATTGCGGTCGAAGATGCGCAACGGTATGCTGACGCTGCCGCCGATGGTGTTATTCGCATAGGGGTTGCTGAACGACGGATTATGGGAATACCACACGCTGAAGGTCGGATCGGTCGAACCGTTCGAGACCGCGAGATTGTAATTGATCTTGGCCAGCTCCACGTTTTGAACCGCGGCTTTCAAGTCGGGCCGTGCATTGAGGGCCGTGTTTCGGTACTCCTCCATGGTCGATAGGCCGTCCGAAAACGCGAACGCCCCAGTGACATCGAAGCGCTCGATGGGTGTCCGCTCGTTCAATAACATCAGCAGTTCGATTTTGGCGGTCCGCAGATTGACGATGGCGTTTTCGTAATCGGATTCGAACTGCACGCGCTGCAATTCCAGCCGTTCCAGATCCACCTGCGCCATGTCTCCGGCCTCGAAACGGCGGCGGTTCACGTTCAGCTCGCGGTCCCAATACGCCAGGTTTTCCTTGGCATTCTCGAGTACCGCCTTGGCTTCGAGCGTCTGCACAAACGCGCTGCGCAGATTGAAAAGCAGGCCGCGCTCCTGATCGGAATACGTCGATTGCGCGATGGCCGTGGATTCCCGCGCGCCGTCGCGGCGCAACTCGCGCTTATGTTGCCGTTCGTGCAGATAGCTGACGCTGGGCGTCTCCACGACGCCGCTCAACGGCCTCCAGACGCCCTGGTTGCGGTTGAGTTGCACGCCATCCGCGCTCAGGCCGAAGTCCGGATTGGGCCGCAGATACGCCGTGATTTCGGCCGCGCGCGATTCGTCGATGTTCGCCTGCGATGCTTTGAGGGTCGGATTCGCGGCTTCGAATTTCTGCTTGACCTGCTCCCAAGTCAAAACAGTCTGGGCAGACGCGCTACTCAGTGCGAGGGCAACCAGTACGGCGCGGCATAAGAACAGACGGGCGGCGCTTCGCCGGACATAAACTGAAGCTCTGAGAATATTCATAGGAGTCTGCGAAATCGACGCTTGACGTGAAGCGAACTCGCCTTAGCTTTGTTATGACGCGTCTTGAGCCCGAGACAATGCCTATCTTCCGTCGCAAAGCGCTTTTTTTTCGATTGGTCGTTTTGATTGGTTCTTTCAATCGTTAGGCCGAAATTGCGATCTTCCGGCTATGACTTCTAATCTTTCGGTCGAAACACTTGGCGGCGCGGCCCCCGCCGCCATAAGCTGGATGCAATGTGAGAGGAGTTTTTTGAACCAACAAACTGGCGAGCGTATTCGGCTGATGCTGCTGGATGACCAGGCTCTGTTCCGGACCAGCCTGAGCCGGCTGCTGGATTCGCAGCCCGGCTTGGAAGTGGTGGGAGAGTGCGGCAGTGCGGCCGAAGCGCTCGAGATCCTCAGAGCCGCGGCGGTGGACGTGGTGCTTTTGGACTTCGCGCACGCCGTGGAAGGCGACGGGTTTGTGCGTCGCGCGCAGCGCGTCGGGTATCAGGGCCGTTGCCTGATAGTCGCCGAGGCGCCCGATACCGTAAGTTCGGCCAATGCGATCCGGCTCGGAGCGTCGGGCATTTTCCTCAAGACGGATCCGCCGGATCGGCTGATACAGGCCATCACCCTGGTGGCGAATGGCGCGGCGTGGCTCGACCGCAGCGTGGTCCAGTTCCTGGCGGAGGAATCCGCCGGCGGCCTCGCCCGTGTGGATAATTTTAACGGCGCAAAGCTCTTGTCAGACCGGCAGTGGAGGGTGCTGCTGGGAATTCTGGGAGGTCTGACCAACCGCAAGATTGGGGAAAACCTGGGTCTTTCCGAGAGCACCGTGAAAGCCTCGCTGCAAGAGCTGTTTCACAGGGCCCACGTGCGCACGCGCAGCCAGCTGGTGCGGGCGGTCCTCGAAGGTTCGTTGGGAACTGGCCAGGAAATCATGAAAGGGCCGCGAGACAACCCGGCGACATAGGAGCGCTCGTCAGACGCGCAGCGCCGTCTCCGAACGGACCAGCCGCGCGCCTGGCAAGCGGAAACCGATGCGCGCGCCGCGGCCGGGTTCGGATTCCACCCACATTTCGCCGCCATGTTCCATCACCGTCTGGCGGGTCAACGCCAACCCCAGCCCCAGGCCGTTCCGTTTGCCTGCCGTGACAAACGGCTGGAAGAGCTTGGAGCGGATCTCGGGAGCGATGCCAGGACCATTGTCCTCAACCTGGACTACCACCGAGCCACCGTCCAGAGTCGCGGATATGCGAACCACCCCGCGCCCGTTACCGCCCTCCGCCATGGCTTCGAGCGAATTGCCGATCAAATTCACAAAAGCCCGCTCCATGCGATTCGGCTCGAGCGGCAATTCGATTTCCGCCGGGATGGAATTGATCACCGTCACCTGCTGCGCCTCGGCGGTGGTCGCCAGCGAATCGCAAGCAGCCGCGGCTACGTCCCTGAGCCGGCACGGCTCCGGCTGGCTGGTCTTGGCGCGCGAAACGTCCAGCAGGTCTTGCAGCAATCCCTGGATGCGCCGCGAAGCCCCGTAAATGTTGCTGGCCAGCCGCTTGATCCGTGGGGAAGGCAGGTCGCCATCCACCAGCATCTCGGCGCCTCCGTAAATCGCCGCCAGCGGGTTGCGCAGATCATGCACGATGGAGGCCGAAAGCCGCCCGATAGTCGAAATCCGTTCCTGCTGGATAAGATTTTCCCGCGCCTGGCGGATGGAAGCACACATGGTGTTGAACGTGCGCGCCAGCCGGCCCAGTTCGTCTTCGCTCGAAACCTCCACCTCGATGGCGTAGTTCTGCCGCGCCACCTCCGCCGCGGCCAGATCCAACTGCTGCACCGGCTTCACGATGCGCCGCGCCAGCAGGTAGCTGAGCCCCAGCCCCGCGAATATGGCGCCCACCCACAACCCGATGATATTGGTGTAGAGGCCCGCGATACGCCGCTGCGCCGCTTCGAACGAACGCAGAATGCAGATCTGGCCGACCGGTTTGCCGGCGATATCGAGAAGCGGCTGCCCCGACCACGCGTATTTCATGGTGCCGTCGGTCACCAGATCCGGTCCGTGCGCCCGCGCGATGCTTTCCGTGACCACGCCGGTGGCTTGGTCGTTCAGAGTGGAAGCAATGGCGCGGCCCCGCGCCAGAAACAGAAACTCGCTGCCGGTGGCTTCTTTCAGCTTCAGCGCCACCAGCGCGTCCACCCGGTAGCCGGCCACCAGCACATCCAGCAGCTCCTGATACTGGGTCCGCGCCGACTGCACGTAGACGGGTGTGAGGGAAAGTTGATAGAGCGCCGGGGAGTTGCCGCCCTCCAGGTAGAAGCCCGAGACCTGTTCCGGAAAATGCGCTTGCGCGGTGGCCACAATGGCCGTGTTCCTGAGCAGCGAGGAATCCGTACCGCCGCCGAGGGACGCGATCACCTTGCCGCGCGGATCGGCTACCAGGAAGAGCGCGCTGGAATCGGAAATCTTCGACCACAGCTCCCCGGCGCTGTCGCGAATGGTGGCTTCATCGCGCGTGCTCAGCAGCGCACGCACATCCGACATGCCACTGATCACGCGGCTCACCGATGAAAGCAGGTTGGCGCGCGCGTTCCACAGTGAGTTGTACGCCTGAAAACTGGATCTGACCTCCTCTTGCAGGCTGCCGGACATGGTTTCGGTGGTTTCGCGGATCACGATTTCGCCCGTGAGCGCGAACAGCAGCGTCACCGCCACCGAAGTGGAGAGCAGAATCTTCCACAGCAGCGAAAGCCTGGAAACGCGCGCTCGCATCATTTGCCGCCTCCATACACGCCGGAGTTCTGGGGATACGGCTGGCCGTATTTGTCCAGGTGCGGCGCCGGCAGAAAGCCGGTCTCCGAAATCGAGATCAGCGGCAGCCTCAGGCCGCCGGCCGGGACGGCGATGCGGTGCTCCAGAAACTTCAGGTTGTCCGCCAGCGCACGCTCGTGAAAAATGTGCAGGTCGTACTCGCCCGGCGGCACGTCGGCGATGGTAAACCGGCCGGATTCCGGGGTGAGGGCGTACCAGGGCGTGGGCAGCACGGCGATAATCGCGCTCATGGTCGAATGGATGTGGCAAAACACGCGCACGATTCCCGCGCTTCGAAACGTCACACTCTGGCTGGTGCCGGGGGGATACAATCCCACGTCGAACGGCTGGCCGCTGTAGTTCGAAAAAGCGTTATGGAAGATCGGGTCCAGGTTGGGAAAATCCACGGTCGCGCCCACCGGGATAGCCAAAACGTGGGGCACGAAATGTTTGCCCCACTGTTTCATCTCGAACCGCCGCCCCGCGGACAGCATGGCCGTGGACCGCTCCACGGGCACCAGCCACAACACCACCCCGGCATAATCGTTGTGGCGCCGTACGGCGGCTTCGCGGGAATTGGTGAGCTCCACCTGCCCGCTCACCGCGGTCGGCGGCGTTTCCGCGGCGGCGAGCGAAGCGCCCGCGGCCATATTAAAAAAGATAAGCCAGCGCCAGATCATAGTGGTTGTTGATGCGCACTCCGTGTCCCAGGTACAACGTGCGCAACTGCGATAGTTCCGGCGCGAGAATGACGTTCGGCGCCAGCCGGTAGAAAAGATTGGCGCCGTAGATCAGGTTCTTGCCGATATCTCCGGAATCGAGCTGGGCGTTGTTGTCGTCCTGCTGGCCGGTGAACAGGTGCACATCCACGCGCGCGGCCGCGTGCACGGTGAACTGCCCCCAGCCGCCGCGGCTGCGAATGGCCTCCGCGTAATATCTGTAAAGCTCGTATCCCTGGTTGATGGCGCCGGTGCCCAGGTTGGCCACGTTCTCTCCTGAATAGAACGCTCCGGTGAATTCCAGTTTTTGCCACGGATTAAAGAACCAATCGACCGAGAAGAGATCGCTGGGAATCGAGAACCCGTTGACGTGCGTGGAACTGGTGTGAAATCCCGGCGCGATTTCCAAACGCCGCGTGTCGTCCAGGTTGTGAAAGAACTCGAAACGGCCTTCCAAAGCAGGACGCGCCGGGCTCAGGGTGCCCGTGAACAAGGTAGTATCGTAGGGATTCGTTTCGTGCGTTTCGAGCACGCCCATGCGCGCACGCACGCCGCTCGATTGCCCCACGGCCAGGTCCTGTTCGAACCACGCCTGGGGGAGCCATAACCACAAGTTGCCGGCGCCGGTGAGAGGCGAAACCGCCACCTGCGCCAGCGAAGTGGGCTCGCGCGGATTGAAAATCGGCTTCTCGATACCCACCAGAACGTGGCGGCTTTTCCAATCGATCTGGATCGACCCGGTGCGCAGCCTTATTTCCTGGGCGAGTGGCGCCGATCCCGCCTCGAAATCCATGTAGACGTTGCCGTGAACCGTTCCGCCCAGCACCGTGTGGGGACCGAAAAACTCCAGGCCGATGGTGCTTTGCCGAAGCGTACCGTTAGCGTGCTCCGAGCCCGGCTCGAGCGCGGCGACGCTCGGATAATCGGCCCCGCCGCCCTGGCGGGAATCGAGCGACGCATTGAACAGCGCCATTCCGGTGATGCGGATGGGGAACTTCTCGGAAGCTTCCACCTTGGTCTGGGCCTGTTCTTCGATGCGTTTTCCCTGAACGTCCAGCCGCTGTTCCGCGTCGGGCTTTTGCCGCGCCGCGGCCAGTTCGGCGCGCAGTTCTGAAATCTCGCGGGCCTGCGCGCGGTTCTCCTGCTCCAGCCGGTCGAGCCTTTCCAAAATGGGCGCCAGGTCCGCGGCGCTCTGCGCGCACAGGGCGGCCGGCCACAGACATAGAATCAGGCACGAAAGCCTATTCCTTCTCGACATTGAGTAATTGCTCCAACTTGCGCCGGACCTCGGCGGGCGAATACGGTTTGGGAAAAAACGCGTTAGCGCCCAGTTGCGCCACCCGCTCGGGCGTTGCCGGGTCGCCATCGGCGCTCACCACTACGATCGGTGTGTGCGAAAGTCTGCGGTTCTCGCGCACGCGGCGAATCAACTCGAACCCATCCATGCGCGGCATATTCAGATCGGTGACGATGGCGCCGACCGGCGCTCCGCCGCCATCCAGAATGCGCAGCGCTTCCACCGCCGAGGGGGCCAGCATCACGGACAACCCGGGAATCGCAAGCAGCGCGATTTCAAGCGTCGCCGCGCTGTTTTCGGAATCTTCGACGATCAGGACCGTCTGCCCCCCCAAGACCGGCATTCCGCTATTGTCCACTATTCAGAGCGGGACCGTACAGTCCGGTCTAGGAGGGAACCTGTAAACTTGGGCAATCTTACGGTACGAACCGGTACCCCACCCCGTGCACGGTCAAGAAATGCCTGGGCGAATTCACATCCGGTTCCAGTTTCTGGCGCAGTTTCACCACGTGCGCATCCACGGTCCGGGTATTGGGGAAGAACTCATAACCCCACACGGAATTGAGAATCATATCGCGGGTTAAAGCGCGGTCCGGGTTATGAATGAAGTAAGACAGCAGGTTGTATTCGGCGGGAGTGAGCTTCAGCTCGTCCCCCTTGCGCGTGACCAGCCGCCGCTCGCAATCCACTTCGATATCCGAAAAATGGATCACCTTGCGCGAGTCCGCCGACGCCCGGCGCAGCACGGCGCGGATGCGCGCCATCAGCTCGCGCGTGCCGAACGGCTTCACCACGTAATCGTCGGCGCCGATTTCGAGCAGCAGCACCTTATCGATCTCTTCTCCCACGGCGCTCAGCACGATGATGGGGGTGGACACGCGGGCCGCGCGCAGTTGTTTGCAGATGTCGATGCCGCTCATCCCCGGCAGACGCAGATCCACCAGCACCAGGTCGGGTTTGGAAGTTACCGCTTTGTCGAATCCGGCGCGGCCGTCCTCGGCCAACAACGCACGGAAACCCTCCTGTTCGAGCATGACCCCCATAGTGTCACGCAGGTGGTCGTCATCATCGATTACAAGAATAGTCTGCACGCGTCCCTCACAAGATTGTAGCCGAATCCTGATATACTCAACAGCTAGTCTCACTAACCCATGCGCGTCACAGTCATTGGCACCGGATATGTAGGAACCGTCACGGGAGCGTGTCTCGCTTTCCTGGGACACCGCGTCACCTGTGTGGATACCGACGAAGCCAAGATCGCCAAACTCTGCCGCGGAGAGTCGCCGATCTACGAGCCGCATCTCGACGACATGCTGGTTCTGGCCGCCAGCCACGGCGGCATCGATTTTCGTACCGAGCTGGCGGAAGCCGCCGCCGAAAGCGACGTGATCTTCATTGCGGTGGGCACGCCGCCGCTGCCCTCCGGGGAGCCGGATCTCAGCTATCTGGAGGCCGCCGCGCGCAGCGTTGGCGCCGCCATGGACGGGTCCAAGTTTCGCGTGGTGGTGAACAAATCGACAGTGCCGGTGGGCTCCGGCAATTTGGTGGAAACCCTGGTGCGCGAAGGCATCGGCGATGCGCACCCAGAGAAACTGCGCGGCATCCGCTTCGGCGTGGCCAGCAATCCGGAATTCCTGCGGGAAGGATGCGCGGTGGCCGATTCGCTCTATCCCGACCGCATCGTGGTGGGCGCGGGAGATGAGCACACTCTCGCGATCATGCGAGCGTTATACCAGCCGCTGGTTTCGCAGACCTTCGCGCCGCCGCCTTCGGTTCCGCGCCCCGAGTCTTTGGGGGCCGTGCCGCTGGTGACCACCACGCTCACCAGCGCCGAGATGATCAAGTACGCGGCCAACGCGTTTCTGGCCATGAAAATCGGTTTTGCCAACGAGATGGCCAACATTTGCGAGCGGGTGGGTGCCGATGCCACCGAAGTGATGGTGGGCATCGGCCTCGATTCGCGCATCGGGTCCCGGTTCCTCAGTCCGGGCGTGGGCTGGGGCGGTAGTTGCTTCGGCAAGGATGTGCGGGCGCTGCTCCTTACCGCGCGCGAGTACGGCTATGAAGGCAAGCTGCTGGCTGCCTCGCTCGACGTGAACGCCGCGCAGCGCCAGATGGTGATCCAGAAGCTCCAGGAGAAGCTTTTCATTCTCAAGGGGCGGACCATCGCCTTGCTGGGCCTGGCCTTCAAACCCGAGACGGACGACCTGCGCGACGCCCCCAGCCTGCAGATCGCCGAGCGCTTGATCCAAATGGGCGCGCGCGTCAAGGCCTACGACCCGGTCGCCATGCCAGTCTGCCGGACGCTGCATCCCGAACTCAAGATCCGCTACGCCGAATCGGCCGAAGACGCCGCCGAGGGTGCCGACGCCCTGGTGGTGGTTACCGAATGGAACCAGTTTCGTGAGCTCGATCTCGCCAAGCTGGGCCGCCTGATGTCCACCCAGATCCTGGTGGATGGCCGCAATATCTACACCCCCGAACGGGCCGCGGCCGCCGGGATGGACTACACCGGCATCGGCCGCTCGGTTCGCCAGAGAACGGCCAATCACGAGAGCGGCGGCGTGGTGATGCCCCGCCTGGCATAAGCCCGAATGCCGGAGCTGCCCGAAGTCGAAACCGTGGTGCGCTCCCTCGCCCCGCTGGTGGGCCGCCGTATCCTTTCCGCCGAGTTTCGTACCACGCGAATTTTGCGCGGCGGCAACCCGGACCGCATGGCGCGGCGCCTTGCCGGACGGCGCATCGTGCAGGTAAAGCGTTACGGCAAGTTCATTCTGACGTCGCTCGAGGGCGGCGGCTATCTGTTGGTTCACCTGGGGATGACCGGCCGCCTGCTGCTGGGCGGCGAACCGGGGAAACATACTCACGCCATTTTCACGTTCGACCGCGGCGCGTTGCTCTATGACGATAGCCGCCAGTTCGGATCGGTCGAACTGCACGAAGAGTTCCCGCCGCGCGTGGCCCGCCTGGGGCCCGAGCCGCTCGAGATCGGTTTCGCCGAATTCGCCACGGCGCTCAAGCGTCGCAAGACGCGCACCAAAGCACTGCTGCTCAACCAGACCTTTCTGAGGGGCGTTGGAAATATCTACGCGGACGAAACCCTCTTCCGGGCGGGGATTCACCCGATGGCCTTGGCCTACCGCCTGCGCGGCGATCGCCCGCGCCGCCTATACGACGCCATTGTCGCGGTGCTGACGGAGGCCACCGACGCGGGCGGTTCGTCGATTTCCGATTACGTGGATGCCGAGGGACGCCAGGGCTTCTTCCAGTTCCAGCACCGCGTCTATCAGCGGACCGGCGAACCCTGCGTGAATTGCGGCACACCCATCCGGCGCATCCTGGTGGCGCAGCGATCGTCTCATTTCTGTCCCAAGTGTCAGAAGCGATAGGTTAAGCCGCGAACATATCCCGAAACCAGCCGCGCGGTGAGCGCGTCGTAATGGTGCGGCTTACCGCTGAATGTAAGTGATAATTGAGGTTAGGCCCTATTCCCGCAAACAAGAGGAGATTTCTGACGTGAAACGTTTTTTCCGCTACCTACCGCTGCCACTCCTGCTCGGGTTCGCGCTTCCACTGGCCCAGGCACAGAGCGAATTCAATCTCGCTGTCGGCTTCGGAGCCGCGCAAGATAAAGCCGCCACCGCCGGGGTCGAGGGCAATCCGTCGTCAACCAATTACTTTGGCCCTTGTACCGTGGGCTCCGCCGACCCGACCTGCATCGGGCCAAGCAAGTTGAACAGCTTCATGATGGGCTTTCAAGGCAGCTTGATTTTGTGGAAGCACATTGGCGTGGGCGCGGATGTCACCTTCGAACCCGCCAAGCAGGCCTATGTGACGTACCCCGCCTCGATTATCAGCGAGGGCGGTTACAATTTGCAATCCCGTGCCACGTTCTTCGATATCGATGCCGTCGTGCAGCCGGTGAGAACTCCTAAGGTGGCATTACAGATACTGGGCGGAATCGGCGACGCCAATTTGAAGTTCTATGCCGCTACCACCTCGACCACCGCCGTGATTGGCACCCAAAGTTACAGCCAGTATTTCGGCAGTTCCAATCACTTCCAGGTGCACGGAGGCATTGGCGTGGCCTTGTTCGTCAAAGGCGGCTTGTTCGTCCGTCCCCAAATCGACATCCACTACGTCAACAACATGACGCAGTTCGGCAGCAACATTGTGACGGAAGAGACCGTGTGGCTCGGCTATAACTGGGGCAGCCACTAGCTGTGTTGTCGCGCGGGGTGGAGGAGTCTCCACCTCCACCGCTTCCGCGCGCTATTGTTGAACCGCCGGTTGGCCGGTCAGTTCCTCGGCGCTCACGGGCGGGTTGTAGTAGAGAATGCGCTGGCAGCTCTCGCACGTCAGGATCTGGTCGCCTCGCTTGAGATCCTGATAATATTGAAGCCGCATTAGCATATTGCAGACAGTGCAGCGGCCATCGACGGCTTCGGCTACGCCGATGCCGCGGCGCGCTTTTCGGGCGCGTTCATACCGCTGGACGGTGGCCGGACTGACCTGCTTGACGATTTCGGCGCGTTCTTTGTGCAGTGCCTGCGCGGATTTCTCGTCCGCCGCGGTGCGTTCGCGGGCCCGCTGCTTCTCGCTTTCCACTTCACTCTTTTCAGCTTTCAAGGCCGCTTCCGCCGCTTTCACGTTGCGGTCGAGCGGGTCGGATTCGCCCATCAGCTCCAAAATGCGATCTTCGGCTTTACGGATTTCCTTCTGGCAGAATTCGATCTCCGTCTGAAACGCCCGGTATTGCTCGTTGGTCTTGGCCAGGAGCATCTGGTCCTTCAACTTGGAGATCTTCTGTTCCTGCACCTGGATCTCGCTCTCGCACTTTTTGCGCTCTTTCCCATTGGCGGCGAGAGCCGCGCGGTCGGCCTCGAGTTTGCGCTCGTGGGAGATCAGTTTTTTCTCGATTTCCGCGATGTGTTTGGGAAGAGCGGTGATTTCGCGCTGAAGCTCGGTAAGCCTGTTATCGATTTCTTGCAGGCGGATCACCAACTGCAGGTCGGGAAGCATTCCTAATGGCAGTGTAACACGCGTCGCTTGTTAAGGCGGGAACCGAAACGGGCGCGCGACAGCGAAGTGGTAGACTGGCCGAAGTTCTGGCCGGACCGTCGAATCCGAGCGTATGCGCGACGCTTTTCAGAGCCGCGACCGCAGGGAGCGGTTGATTTGGATAGAGGCCGTCACCGTGATCTATCTCATCACCTTCGCCTGCCTATGGCTGCCATCTGCATGGAGACCCCTCGGGATCCGTGAGTCGCCATCACAATGTGCCCGGAGGCCGCTTGTTGGAAGCTGACCCCCAGTTGTTGCAGGCTGAGTTGCGAAGCATGGGCCAACCGCCTTATCGGCTCAATGTAAGCCGTCGGAAGATCGTACTGGACGCCCTGCTGGATCGCTGCCAGCAGCAAGAATGGAAGCTGCTGGCGGCCCATGTGCGCACCAATCACGTCCACCTGGTAGTGGAAGCGGAGGTTCGGCCTGAGAGGATCATGAACGATCTGAAGTCCTACGCCAGCCGCTGTCTGAATCGGCGGGAAACCGACGAGTCTGCTCGCAAACGATGGGCACGGCATGGGAGTACGCGGTGGCTA
>Ga0326728_10005448_pt1 | contig 35704 bp, 30 predicted proteins | sample MB3enrmetagenome_FD_207602 | JGI IMG/M metagenome (GOLD analysis project Ga0326728, IMG submission 207602) | Lab enriched peat soil microbial communities from McLean, Ithaca, NY, United States - MB31MN | ecosystem: Environmental > Terrestrial > Soil > Wetlands > Peat | place: USA: New York...
AATGCCCGAGCCCAAGTATGTCATCGCCATGGGCGCCTGCGCCATTTCGGGCGGGCCGTTCAAACAGGGCTACAACGTGCTCAAGGGCATAGACCGCTATGTGCCCGTGGACGTCTTCATCCCCGGTTGTCCACCCCGTCCCGAGGCCCTGATCCACGCCATCATGACCTTGCAGCAAAAGATTCTGGCGCAAAAACTCACCGGGCCGGAGCGCCCGCGTCATTTGAATGCAACGGTGCCGGGCGATTTCCCCGCGCCCGCGTACGCCGAGGCGGATTTGCAGCCGCCAAAAAATCCCGAGGTCTGGCACCCTCCCACCTTGACGCGTTGACCTGTGGAAACCCTTGAACAAATCAAAGCGCGCATGGAAGCCGCAGTGACGGCGGCCAGGCTGGCCATTCTGCCGAACGACTGCCCGGCCGGCGAACGCTCCCTGCTGGTGGACGCGGCCAGCGGTTTTGCCGTGGCAAAATTTCTCCGCGACGACGCACAGCTCAAGCTGGATTATTGCTCAAACGTCACCGGCGTTGACTGGCCGGAAAAGGAATTGACCGAGAAAACCAAGGTCAAGAAGGTCGTGGACGGCGTGGAAAAAGAAATTGAAGAAGTCACAAAGAGCGTCCGCCCCGGCTTCCTCGAAGTGGTTTATCACCTTTATTCGATGGAGTTAAAGCATGGCCCGCTGGTCTTGAGAATGCGCACCGAGGATCGGAATGACCGGACGCATCTGCCCTCGCTCACACCGCTTTGGCGCGGTGCCGAATTGCAGGAGCGGGAGATTTACGACCTCTATGGCGTCCAGTTTACGGGGCACCCCGATTTGCGTCGGATTCTGATGTGGGACGGATTCGTGGGATTTCCCATGCGCAGGGACTACGTCGCGCCCGACGATTTCGAATACGAGCCTACGCCGCACGACGAGGTTTTGGCGGCGGCGAGAAAACATTATCCGGCGGTGCCAGTATCATCGCCCAACCCGGCGCAGGAGACGGCCGTGCCGCCCACGAAAAACGCATGAACGCCATTGCCGAAATGCCCCCCAAAAGCTTTGAGGTCCTGCCCAAGCTGGACCACGAGGGCGAGCCTATCGGCGAGCTGCTGGAAGTCTCGATGGGACCGCATCATCCGTCCACGCACGGCGTCTTCCGGATGGACGTGGTTTTGGACGGCGAGGAAGTGGTGAAGCTCAAGCCGGTGTTCGGCTACCTGCACCGCAACCACGAGAAAATCGGCGAAAACATTTCCTACCTGTCCACCATGCCCTATACGGACCGTCTGGATTACTTCTGTTCCATGACGAACAACTGGGCCTACGCGCTGACCGTGGAAAAGCTTGCGGGCCTCGCGGTGCCCGAGCGCGCCGAATACATTCGCGTCATCATGGCGGAACTGACCCGCCTTCAGAACCACACCTGTCTCATCGGATTCTTTGTGCAGGACATGGGAGCCTTGGGAACGCCCATGATGTACGCCTTCCGCGAGCGCGAGAAAATCCTCGATCTGTTCGAGGCCGTCAGCGGCGCGCGAATGATGTGCAATTACCTGCGCTTCGGCGGGGTGCGCGTGGATGTAAACGACGACTGGCTGGCGCAGGCGAAGAAGGTGACGGACGAATACGGCAAATTCCTCGACGAGTTCGGAGCCTTCCTGAGCGAAAACGAGATTCTTCTGGCCCGCACGCAGCGCGTCGGCGTGCTTCCGAAAGAACTGGCAATCAATGCCTCTGTCACCGGCCCCATGTTGCGCGCTTCCGGGGTCAATTATGACGTTCGCAAAGTGGACAAATACGGCATCTACAGCCGGTTTGATTTCAAGGTGCCGCTGGGCGAACATGGCGACATTTACGACCGCTACATGGTGCGGGTGCTCGAAATGCGCGAGAGCATCAAAATCCTGCAAAAGGCCCTTGCGGAAATTCCCGCCGGCCCGGTCATGGACCCCAAGGCCAAGTTGCGCGGGTTCCGTCCCAAGCCCGGCGAAGTTTATGGCCGCGTCGAAGCGCCCAAGGGCGAACTGGGTTTTTACATCATCAGCGACGGTTCGCCGAACCCCTACCGCTATCGCATCCGGCCTCCCAGCTTCATCAATCTGACGATTCTGGAGGACATGTGCCTCGGCCACAAGCTGGCGGACACCGTGGTGATTCTGGGCAGCGTGGACATTGTGCTGGGCGAGGTGGACCGATGAGAGGAAAACACTCATGCTAGGCGAACAAATCATCAAAGGCATGGCGGTGACCGCCCGGAACTTCTTCGGCAGTTATGTGTCGAAGGAGCGCCTGACCACCGTGCAGTACCCCGAGGAACGCCTGCCGCAAAAGGGCAACACCCGGCAGTTTCCCATGCTGGTGTTCGATGGCGACCCGGAAAAGGGGCTGCGTTGCGTGGCCTGCACGATTTGCGAGAAAGAATGCCCGCCGCAGTGCATTTACATCGTCAAAAGCAAGGACAAGAAGCCCGATTACAAGGGCCAGCCCCAGCTTTACCCCGCGATATTTGACATTGATATCTCGGTCTGCATGAGCTGCTCGATTTGCGTCGAGGTGTGCCCCTTCGAGTCCATCAAGATGGACACCGAATTCGAGTTGAGCACCGACGATCGTTTTGAAGGGCTGCTGCTCCATAAGGAGCAACTGGCCAAGTCCAACGAGTATTACCAGAAGCTGCATCCCGATGACGCAAAAGAGTCGGATGCCGTTTTGGCGGCGGAAACGGCGAAAGCCGTGGCCAAGGCCAAAGCTGCCGCCGAAGCGAAGGCCAAAGCCGCCGCGTCCGCGACCCCTACCACCGCAACGCCATCCGCAACCCCGTCGCCAACGGCGGCCAAATGAGCATGACCGATAAACTTGATCAAATTTTTGTGACCGCCCTGCACTGGCTGGTGGGTTTCCTGCCGGAAGCCTGGCGGCCGCTGGCGAGTTCGCTCATTTGCATCGCATTCATTCTGATGGTGTTTCCAACATTGTTCGCCGTCGTCACCATTTTTGAGCGCAAAGGCATTGGCCGCATCCAAAACCGTTACGGCCCGAACCGCGTGGGCGTTCCGTTCACCAAAATCCGCCTGGCCGGCTTTGGCCAGTTCCTGCCCGACGGCCTCAAGATGCTGACCAAGGAGGACATTGTCCCGCGCGCCGCCGACCACGCGATTCATTTTCTTGCGCCCATAGTGCTGCTGGTTCCCATCCTGCTGACCTACGCTGTTTTGCCTTTTGGCCGGAACATGGTCATGGCCGATTACGACGCGGGCCTGCTCTTTTTCCTGGCGGTGGGCGGGGCGGTGGAAGTTTCCGTGTTCATGGCGGGGTGGTCCAGCCGCAACAAGTATTCGCTCCTTGGGGCCATGCGCGCCATCGCCCAGATGTTGAGCTACGAAATTCCGCTGATCCTCTCGGGAGTGACCGTGGTGATGATCGTCGGCTCGCTCAACTTGACGGCCATCGTCGAACACCAGCGCCAATACACCTTCGGCATCGCGCACTGGCACGTTTTCACGCCGTGGGGCCTGGCGGGCTTCATCCTGTTCTTCATCGCCTCGCTGGCGGAGTCCAATCGTTCGCCGTTTGATTTGCCGGAAGCGGAATCGGAAATCATCGCCGGCTATTTCACCGAATACTCGGGCTTCAAGTTCGCGCTGTTCTTTCTGGGCGAATATCTGGGCATGTTTTCCATCATCGGCCTGGGCATCACGCTGTTTCTGGGCGGCTGGACCGCGCCCTTCTCGTTCCTCGAATGGATTCCGGGCTACCTTTGGTTTCTCGGCAAGCTGATGGCGATTGTGTTTGTGTTCATCTGGATTCGCGCCACGCTGCCGCGTTTGCGCATGGATCAGCTCATGAATTTCGCATGGAAATTCATGCTGCCGCTTGCGCTTTTCAACCTGGTCGTGGCCGGCCTCTGGCATTACCTGACGCCGGGCTGGCAGCGCTGGCCGGTCTGCGCCGGAATCCTGTGCGCGGCGTATGTCCTGCTGGCCCGCGGCCTCATGCAAAATCAAAAACTGGGCAGGCGCATTTACCAATTTGCGGAATGAATTTGCTTTGTCACACCTCAACCCTTTAACGCACCCATGACCATCTCTCTCATCCTCGCCGCCATCGTGACGGTCGCCGCCGCGGTCTGCGCCATGAGTCTTCGGAACCTGGTGCATTGCGCGCTGATGCTGGCGGTTTCGTTTTCCGGCGTGGCGGCAATATATCTCCAGCTTGATGCCGAGTTTGTCGCCTTCACTGAAATCATGGTCTATGTCGGCGCGGTGGCCATCCTCATCGTGATGGCGATTCTGTTGACGCGCAGCGGCGAGACCTCCGAAAAGAGCGTGCTGACCTCCGGCTGGCTTGCGGGCGCGGTCGTCACGGTCATGGTGTTTGCAGTGCTGGGCTGGGCCGTTCTGAGCAGCACCGCATTGCCCGCCCCCGCCGCGGCCGTGCCGCAGACCACCGTCAAGGACATCGGTACCATGCTGATGACCCGCGATGTGCTGCCGCTGGAAATTGTCGCCCTGATGCTCACCGCGGCCTTGATTGGCGCGGTGGTCATTGCTTACAGGGACATTGCACCAAAAAAGAGGGTGGAAGACCGGGAATGGAAGGCGGCATCGGCGCCGACGCCATCGCCCATCCTGTATCCTGTAACCCCGGTCGGAGAAAAAGCATGAACCCCCTCCAATTTTGCCTCCTGCTTTCCGCCATGATGTTTGCCACGGGTTTCGCCGGGGTGGTCACGAGGCGTCATGCCATCATCGTCCTGGTGGGCGTGGAATTGATGCTCAACGCGGCGAACTTGAACTTCATTGCCTTTTGGCGTTTTGGCCCCCATCCCGAAGCGTTGACCGGTTTCCTGTTTGTGCTGTTCTCAATGGCCCTGGCCGCGGCGGAAGCCGCCGTGGGTTTGGCGCTGGTCATCGCCATTTATCGCCACAAAAAAACCTCCAATTTGGATGAGGTAAAGGAGTTGAGGGGATGAATTTCATCGTTCAATATCTCTGGCTGATTCCCGTGCTGCCGCTGGTGGCGGCGGGCATCATCGCCGTCAACAAGCAGCCGGCGCGCAAGCTGGCAGCCACGCTGGCCATCGGCTCGATGGCGATTGGGTTTCTGCTGTCGTTGTGCGCCTTCAGCGCCACGCTGGGCCATGGCGAAGGCGTGTTCCGCGAAGTCTTCAGCTTTCCGTGGATCAAATTCGGCGGCCAATGGATGGACATCGGCTGGGTTTTGGACCCGCTCACGGCCATCATGCTCGTGATGGTGACGTTCGTGGGCATGTTGATCTTCATTTTCAGCGTGGGCTACATGGAGCACGACCCGAACTTCATGCGGTTCTTCTGTTTTCTCGCGCTCTTCGCGGCGGGAATGCTCGGCGTGGTCATTGCCAACAACCTGTTTCTGTTCTTCGTGTCGTGGGAAATCGTCGGGCTGACCAGCTATTTGCTGATTGGTTTCTGGTATCACAAACCCAGCGCGGCGGCGGCGGCCAAGAAGGCGTTCATCACCACGCGTATCGGGGATCTCGGGCTTTTGCTCGGCATGGTCTGGCTCTATGCGCAAACCGGCACGCTGAATTTCTATGACCACGGCCAGGGTTGCATGGAAGCCACGGCGCTGGGCCGGATGGCCGCCCAGGCCACGATTGGCGGGCTCGCGGTATCCACGATGATCGGCCTGCTGATATTTCTGGGAGCGATGGGCAAATCCGGCCAGGTGCCGTTGCATGTCTGGCTGCCGGACGCAATGGAAGGCCCCACACCTGTCAGCGCGCTCATCCATGCCGCAACGATGGTGGCCGCGGGCGTTTTCCTCGTGGCGCGCGTTTATCCGCTGATGACGCAGGTTCCCATTCTTGGGCAGGGAATGATGCTGCATTCCAGCCCGATGCTCATGGTGGTCACCTGGGTGGGCGCCATCACCGCCATTTTTGCCGCGACCATCGCCGTCGCGCAAAACGACATCAAACGCATTCTCGCTTACTCTACCGTTTCGCAGCTGGGCTACATGATGATGGGTCTTGGTGTGGGCGGCGTGGCGGTGGGGATGTTTCACCTGATTACCCATGCGTTTTTCAAGGCGCTGCTGTTCCTCGGCTCCGGCTCGGTCATCCACGGCTGCCACGAGGAGCAGGACGTGCGTAAAATGGGCGGGCTTAAGAAATACATGCCGGTGACGTTTGCGGTCTATGCGGCCGGCATGTTGGCACTGTCGGGTTTCCCGCTCCTCTTCTCCGGTTTCTGGAGCAAGGACGAAATCCTCCACCACGCCAGTATGTGGCCGGTGTCCCGCATACCGTTTTACCTGGGCTGCGCCGGGGCACTGTTCACGGCGTTCTACATGACCCGCCAGGTCGCGCTCGTTTTCTTTGGCGCCTACCGCGGGCATGAAGCCCATTCTTCGCATTCCTCCCATGCTTCCCATGAGCACGGGACACCGCACGAGAGCCCGGCAGTCATGACCGTTCCCCTGATGATCCTGGCCGTCTTTGCCGTGGGGCTGGGCTTTATCGGCACTCCGGCCTGGCCCTGGTTTGATGGTTACTTGAACGGAGAAGCGGTCGCCTTGAATTTCGGCCGGCTCTCCGAGAGCGGCGCGCTCATGCTGACCTCCGCCGCCATTGTTTTTGCCGGTCTCATTCTTGGCTGGGTGCTGTACGGCAAACGCCAGCGCAAAACCGCCGAAGAAAAGGACGTTTTGGAAGCAGCACAGCCGTTCCTCTTCAAAGTGCTTCAAAACAAGTATTACATTGACGAGCTTTATGAGGCCACGGTCATCCGGTTCAACGCTTTCGCCGCCAGGTTCTGCGACGTCCTCGACCGCTGGATTTTCGGCGGGGCGGTGCTGCTGCTCTCGTATGCGGCGGTGGGCTGCGCGTGGCTCTACCGGCTCACGGATGAACACCTGGTCAACTTCGGTTTCGACCAGGGCTGCGAAGCGATTCGCGATACGGGCGGCGTTTCGTCCAAGCTCCACACCGGCCGGGTGCAAACCTACCTGCGCGTCATCGGGGCGGCGCTGGTGCTGCTGGTCATATTCCTGGCGTGGGGGCGCAAGTCATGAATCATTCACTTACCATTCTCACCCTGGTCCCGCTGTTTTTCGGCCTGGTCGTGGCCGGCCTCGGGGCGGCGCGGAAAAATCTTGCCCGCAGCCTCGCATTGCTTTCCAGCATCATAACGCTCATCGGGGCGGGATGCCTCTGGCTGAATTTCGACTCTACGTCGGGCCAGCTCCAATACGTCGAGAAATTTGCGTGGGTGCCCTCGCTGCACGTGGACTACTTCGTGGGGCTTGACGGGCTGGGCCTGCTCATGGTGATGCTCACGGCCATCGTCGCGCCGCTCTCGATTCTGGTTTCCTGGTCCATGAATGATCGCCCGCACATTTACCACGCGCTGGTTTTGTGGTTGCAGGCCGGCCTGTTTGGAACCTTTACGGCGCTGAACTTTTTCCACTGGTTCATGTTCTGGGAACTGGGCCTGATTCCCGCGTTTTTCCTGATAAAGCTGTGGGGCGGTTCGAACCGCGGCCCGGCGGCAACGCAGTTCTTCATCTACACGATGGTCGGCAGCGTGGCCCTGCTGTTGAGCTTTCTCGCCCTCCGCATTGCCACCGGCAGCTTTGACTTTATTGAACTGGCCACCCTGGCCAAAAGCGGCGCTCTGACCGCCAAATTGCAGGCGGCGTTTGGCTGGAAAAATATCGGACTGATCGTTTTCTTCGGGGCGTTTCTCGGCTTCGCCGTCAAGGTGCCGGTGGTGCCGTTTCACACCTGGCTGCCGTCCGCGTATGCGGAAGCGCCCAGCGCCGTGACGATGTTGCTGACGGGCGTGATGTCCAAAATGGGTGTCTATGGTTTTCTGCGGATTCTGCTCCCGATTTTCCCCGACCAAATCCGGCTGGCGCTGACGCCGCTCTTGTGGCTGGCGCTGGCCACCATCGTGCTTTCTGCGTGCGCCGCCTTCGCGCAGCGCGACCTCAAACGCATGTTGGCGTATTCTTCGGTGAACCATCTGGGCTATTGTCTCCTGGCCATGTTTGTGGCGGTGGGCGCGGCCGGCGGCGTGAACCAGCCGGAACTCCAGAAAGCCGCCGCGCTCGACGGCGTGCTCCTGCAAATGTTCAACCACGGACTGACGGCGTCCGCCCTGTTCCTGTTCGTGGCTCTCATCGAGAAGCGCAGCGGCGGGGTTCGCGGCCTCGATGACTTCGGCGGCGTGCGCAAGGTGGTGCCGGTGTTCACCGGCCTGATGGGCATTGCGCTGTTTTCGTCCCTCGGCCTGCCGGGCCTGAACGGTTTCGTGGGCGAGTTTCTGCTGTTCAAGGGCGTATTCCCGCTCGCGCCGTGGGCGGCGGCGGTCGCCACCATTGGGCTGCTGGTGACTGCCATTTTCCTGCTCACGCTCATCCAGCGGGTCTTTTGCGGGCCGCTCAACAGCCGCTGGGCGCAATTTCCGGACCTGTCCGCCGGCGAACGTCTGCTCGTCGTGCCGAGCATCGCGCTGATGTTTGTGCTGGGTATCTGGCCACAACTGTTGCTGGGGCCGGTGGACGCCACCGTCGTGAAACTGGTGCAACAAATAAGTTTTCAATAACTGGCAGCCATGAAAAGCGATAACAGATTCTCGTATGAGCCGTATCAGGACGCTCTTCAAGACACCGCGCGCATCTTCGCGCCGAAGGCGCTTAACAAGATAGCCCAGGGCAACGCCCTGGGTTCGGGTTTGCAACCATTCATAAGCCCTGAAAGGGCGTAACAGATGTCACAATCCCTCGCCAACATTCTGATTCATGTCATCTGGAGCACCAAGGAGCGGCGTCCGCTCATCTCCGATGACATGCGCGCGGGTCTGCATGGCTATATGGCGGGCATCTTAAAAAACCTTGAATGCCCGACGGTGATCATCAATTCCGTGAACGACCATGTTCACGTGCTCTGCCAGCTTTCAAAGAACATGGCTGCGTGCAAACTGATAGAGGAAGTGAAAAAGAGTTCGAGCAAATGGATGAAGGAACAGGGTGTTTCCAATTTTTCATGGCAGAACGGTTACGGTGTTTTTTCAGTCAGCCAGTCAAACGCAGACCCAGTGCGGAAGTATATCGAGGGGCAGGCAGAACATCATCGAAAACACGATTTCAAGGACGAGTTCCGTCAATTTTGCAAACGATACAATGTGCCATTGGACGAACGTTATGTGTGGGACTGAATTTGTGCCGCCCTTTCAGGGCTTGAATTTGTTTTGGGGCCATGAATCCCAGGGCGTTGCCCTGGGCTGTCATGTGGTGCGCTTTCAGCGCGCCGGCTTGTGTCGCCAACCGCAACTGAATTTTTAACATGCTCGCCTGGACCATTTACATCTCATTTGCCGGCGTGCTGGTGCTCATGCTCCTGCCGCGTGACAATGCGCGCGCCGCCCGCATTGTGGCGCTGGCCACTGCGGTGCTCGGCTGCGCGGTGGCCTTTGCCGGCGCAATCCGACAGGCGCAACACGGGAACCTTGGCGACGTCACCACCATCGTCAATGTGCCTTGGATTAAAGAATTGGGCGCGACGTATCATCTGGGTGCCGACGGCATCAGCCTTATGTTGGTGGTGCTCACGGGGCTTGCGGCGGTCGCCGGCATCTTGTTTTCGTGGAACATTGAACAGCGCGCCAAGGAGTTTTTCGCCTTCTATCTGGCGCTGATCGGCGGGGTGTACGGCGTTTTTCTCAGCTTTGATTTATTGCTTCTCTTCGTGTTTTACGAGCTGACGATTATTCCGAAATACTTCCTCATTGCGCGCTGGGGCAGCACGCGGCGCGAATACGGGGCGATGAAACTGGCCTTGTACTCGTTCGTGGGCAGCCATCTGGTGCTCATCGGCTTGATCGCCACCTGGGTGGTCGCGCGCAGCCAGGCGGCGGGACACGTTCCGTCGCTCGATTTGATGGCGTTGTCCCAGATGGCGTTTCCGGCCAGCTTCCAATTTTGGGCATTCCCGTTGATCTTCGTCGGCTTTGGCATTTTGGCCGGCATGTGGCCTTTCCATACGTGGGCGCCCACCGGCCATGTGGCCGCGCCGACCGCCGGCTCGATGCTGCTGGCCGGGGTGGTGATGAAACTGGGCGCGTACGGCTGCCTGCGCGTGGCGATGGTTTTGTTTCCCGAAGGCGCGCGCCAATGGCAATGGGCGATTGCGGGGCTGGCGGTGATCGGCATCGTTTACGGCGCGGGCGTGGCGCTGGTTCAGCGGGATTTCAAATTTGTCATCGGCTACTCCAGCGTGAGCCACATGGGATTCGTACTATTGGGCCTGGCCACGCTGAACACCCTGGGGCTGGACGGCGCGGTGCTTCAGATGTTCTCGCACGGCATCATCGCCGGGCTGCTGTTCGGCGTGGTGGGCCGCATGGTCTATGACCGCACGCACACGCGCGATTTCAACGACCTTGAACACATGAACCTTGGCCGGCTGCTCCCGTTTGCGGGCGTCACCTTTGCCATCGCCGCTTTCGCCTCGATGGGCATGCCGGGCTTCAGCGGTTTCGTGGCTGAATTTCAAGTGCTCATGGGCGCGTGGACGGTGTACCCCGTCCTGACCCTCCTCTCCGGTTTGGGCATCATCATTGGCGTGGCCTACACCTTGCGCGCCCTGCAAAAGGCATTTTATTCGGATGCTCCGGCAACGGGCCACGACGCCCATGACGGTCATCCGATGGCGCCCATCACCGGGCCTGAGCGCGCAGGCGCGGTGCTGCTCATCGCCGCTTCGCTGATCATTGGCCTGTTTCCCGCCCTGTTGATGGACTGGATTGAACCGTGCCTGAAATCGCCCATGTTTGCGCGATTGCTGAATGGAGGCGCACAGTGAACTCCATGGATTACCTGCAAATGCTCCGGCTGGCGTTGCCGGAAACGGTGGTGACGGTCACGATGTTGCTGGTGCTGTGTGCCGACCTCACGGTGTTGCGCGGCAAAGCCATCGCGGTGCGGTTTAACGTCGGCGCGCTTCTGTCTGTCGCCGGCTGCGCCCTGGCCGCCTGGTTTGCCATGCATCGGACGGAACACGGCAACGTGGGCGATGGCATGTTGGCGGCCGATCCGGTGCCCGATTTCGTCAAGGCCGCCATTCTGGCGCTGACGGCGTTCACGATCCTGATTTCCACCTCCGGCAAATTCACCGATTATGTGGGCGAATATCTTTCCCTGATCCTGCTCGGCGCCGTCGGCCTGATGTTTCTGGTGAGCACCAGCGATCTGCTGATGATTTTCGTCTCGCTGGAACTGGCGAGCCTCGTGCTTTATATCCTGACCGCATTCAACAAGCGCAACGCCCGCTCCAGCGAGGCGGCGCTGAAATACTTTTTGTTCGGCGGCACGTCCGCCGCGTTTCTGCTGTTCGGCTTCAGCCTGCTCTACGGTCTTTCCGGCTCGACCAGCCTCGCCGTCATCGCGCAGGAACTCGCGGGTAAAAGTTCCGATCCGCTGTTGCTTGTGGCGTTGGTGATGACCGTGATCGGTTTCGGCTTCAAAGTGGCTGCCGTGCCGTTTCATTTGTGGGCGCCGGACGCCTACGAAGGAGCGCCCACGCCGAGCGCGGCCTTTATCGGCGCGGCCTCCAAGGTGGCCAGCTTCTTCGTGCTGGCAAAAATTCTGTCCATCGCTTTTGCCGGCGCCCAGGGCGGCGCGGTCTGGCACGGCTATGCGGCCGGCTGGACGCCGGTCGTGGCGCTGCTCGCCGCCTTGTCCATGGTCATCGGCAATCTTACCGCCATTGTGCAGTCCAGCGTCAAGCGCCTGCTCGCGTATTCCGCGATTGCGCACGCCGGGTACATGTTGCTGGGCGTTCTCTCCAATACGCCGCCCAGCCAAAGCGCCCTGATGTTTTACGTCATCACCTACGGAATCACCACCGTCGGCGCGTTCGGCGTGGTCATGGTCGTCGAAGAAGCGACGGGCGGCGACCAGCTCGCGAACTTCGCGGGACTGAGCCGTCGCGCGCCGGGACTGTCGCTGTGCCTGCTGGTGTTCCTGCTTTCCCTCGGGGGCATTCCCCCGCTGGCGGGCTTCATCGGAAAATTTTTTCTCTTCAGCGCCGCCGTGGCCGCCGGCGACAACCTGGGCCTGTTGTGGCTGGTCATCCTGGCCATCGCCATGAGCGCGGTCTCGTTTTACTACTACTTGCAGGTCTTGAAACAAGCCTATGTGGAAGACGCGCCCGAGGACGCCCCGGCCATCCGGACGCCTTTCCTGACGATGCTGGCCGTGGTCCTGCTCGCGGTGCTGGTCATTGTGCTGGGCTGCCTGCCGGACTTGCTGACGCGGTATTTGTAATTAAAACTTCTCGCTTTCCGTCGTTGTCCGCCGAAAAATAAGCGAAGCATGACCGATTTCCTCCGCAAAATTTGGGCGTTCGCGTGGCCTTACCGTGGCCGGCTTTTTCTCGGGGTGGTGACGGGGGTCATCAGCGGCCTGATTGGCCCGCTCCTGATTGCCACGGCCATGTTCGTCTATGCCGCCGTTTTTCCCTCCGCCAACACCGCCGACACCAGGCCGCCGCTGAGGCATCTGCCGGAATTCGCCCAAAGGTGGTTCGACAACGCCCGCGACGGCTTGAGCAGCGGCCTGCACACGCATCCGGGCGCTGTCTATGCCATGATTGCGCTGATCCCGCTCATCTCCCTGTTGCGCGGCATTACCGGCTACCTGAACGTTTATTTTCTGCAATGGGCGGGCACCCACGCCGTGGCGGATTTGCGGACCAAGCTGTTTGCCCACCTGATGGATTTGTCGGCGGGCTTTTACACGAAAAATGCCACCGGCGAACTGGTCTCGCGCGTGATGAACGACACGCAACAGCTCCAGACGATTGTCACCAATGTCACTTCCGTCATCGTTCGCGATCCGGTGTCGCTCATCGGCGTGCTGCTGTTTCTCGTCAGCCAGCAGCCGCGCCTGACGCTGTTGTCGGTGATTGTGCTGCCGGCGTGCGTGCTGCCCATCGCGATTTACAGCCGCAAAATCCGCCGCTCCAGCCGCGAGTCGCAGGCGCAAATCGCCGGCCTCATGGAAACCATGACCGAGGGGTTCACCGGCCACCGCGTCATCAAGGCCTACAATCTCGAGAAACTCGTCGCCGAACGGTTCCGGGAAACGGCGCGCCGCTCGGTCAGCCTCCTGATGCGCATTACACGAGCGTCGGAAATTCCCAGCCTGTTGATCGAATTTTTTGGCGCGTGCGGCCTGGCGGTTATGCTGGTCTATGTGGTCAAGACCGCCGGCAAGGCGCCGCAGCCCACCGACTTTTTGCAATTGCTGGTGTCGCTCATCTACATTTATCAACCGTTGAAAAATCTGACGCGGCTGCAAAACCAGGTCATCCAGGCCCGCGCCGCCACCGAGCGCGTTTTTGATTTGCTGGCCATGACCAATTCCGTTCCCGAACCCGTCGCGCCCAGGATGTTGCATGCCGGCAACGCGGACATCGTCTTTGAAAACCTTGATTTCAGTTATGGCGAAAAACCAGTCCTGCGCCACATCAATCTCACGGTCAGGCCCGGGCAGCTTGTGGCCATCGTCGGCCTGAGCGGTTCCGGCAAGACGACCCTGGTCAACCTGCTGCTGCGCTTTTATGACCCGGTGCGCGGCGCGATAAAAATCGGCGGCGTGGATGTGCGCGAAGTGCGCACGTCCGACTTGCGCAACCAGATCGCCGTGGTGGCCCAGGAGAACATCCTGTTCAATGACACCATCCGCCGGAACATTGAAATGGGCCGGCTCGGCGCAAAGGAGGAGGAAATTCTCGCCGCCGCCAAACACGCGCACGCCCTTGATTTCATAATGGACAAGCCGCAGGGCCTGGACACCGTGGTCGGCGAGAAAGGCGCGTCGCTTTCCGGCGGCCAGCGCCAGCGGCTGGCGATTGCGCGCGCCTTGTTGAAAAACGCGCCCATCCTGATTCTGGACGAGGCCACCAGCGCCCTGGACACGGAATCCGAGCGCGCCGTGCAATCCGCCCTGGATGAGCTGATGAAGGGACGCACCACCTTCTGCATCGCGCATCGCCTGTCCACCATCCTTCACGCGGACGTGATTGTCGTGCTGGATGAAGGCCGGATTGTGGACCAGGGCCGGCATGAAGAACTGCTCAAACGCGGCGGAGTTTACAAAAAACTCTACGACCTGCAATTTGCCTCCTGAGCGTCAATTCCGAACGCCAACCGCGAATGAACGCGAATGAACGCGAATGCTCAAAATCCAAATCCGATTCCTGCTTCCAGTTCGCGTGAATCGGCGTCCATTCGCGGTTCAGAATTACCCTTGACCGTCCGGCCGGAAAAAATACTCGCCCTGCAATTCAAATACTTTGGCGATGCCGTGCTACTGACACCCGCGCTGCGCGCCCTGCGCGCACACTTTCCCCAGGCGGAACTGCATCTGCTCGCCCCCTCGGAAGTCGCGCCGCTCTTTGAACATTTGCCGTGGCTGACCCGGGTTTGGCCCATGCCCCGCCGACGCGGCCGCGCCAGCCTCGGCGAAACCTGGCCGCTCATCCGGGCCTTGCGCCGCGAACGCTTCGACCGCTCCGTGGACTTCGCGGGAAACGACCGCGGGGCCATTCTCAGTTTTTTCATTGGCGCGAAGGTTCGCCTGGGCTGGGAACAGGGCGGCGGTTTCCTGGGCCGGCGTTTCTGTTACACCGGGCGCGTGGCGCTCCGGGACGATGCCGCCCATGAATCCGCGCGCATGGCCCGGCTGCTGTCCGGTTGGAACGTTCCGCCGCCGGATTCGCTGGAGCCTGAGGTGCGGCCCGATCCCGCCCTGGCCGGGAAAGCCAAAAAAATCCTCCCGCACGATAATGCCGTCCTGTGTCATGTTGCTTCCAGCCAGCCGCGAAAAGAATGGCCGCTGGCCTATTGGAATGAATTGCAAAAGCTGGTGGCGCCGACCGGACGGAGGGTCGTATTTACCACGCCTCTGGGCGCGCGCGAAGCCGGGCTCATGGCGGAATTGCAAAAAATAATGCCCGCCGCCGAAGTGCTGCCGGCCATTTCCGATTTGCCGCTGTTCCTGGCGGTGCTCGCGCGCGCGCGGGCCTTCGTTTCCGGCGACACCGGGCCCCTGCATTTTGCCGCCGGTCTGGGCGTGCCGACGGTTTCGCTGTTCGGCCCCACATCTTCCGCCCGGTGGGGGCCTATCGGTCCGCGCCACCAAATCCTGAATGCCGGCACCTGCGTTTGCGAACAGAATTCCGCCGTGTGCTCCGCCCCGCGCCATTGCTTGGCGGACATCCTGCCCGCGCAAGCGGCGGCGGCCTTGCGCGCCGTGTTGCACATTTAGCGCATCCTCAAAATGACTCCTTGTCCGCGTAAAGGGCTTTTCATAAAATGGATATTCCAATGACCCTTATGCCAGCAAAGGCAATTCAAGCGACGCCGGCGGTGCGCGCGCCAATTTTGCGAGGTCGAAGCAACCCTCCGGGCTCCTCGACGTTGGTGATGGGTAAAATGTCCAAACCGCATTCCGGTGGTCGCGGAGCGACAGCGGACATTAGCCAGACACGCCAGTGTCTGGTAAAACGTCAAATGAAAACTCGTCCTGAAAGGACGGCGGAAACATTGAAAACAGCGATTTCCAGCGTCCTTCCAGGACGCGGGGAATTCTTGGAAGGCGTATTTCCCGGCACGTTGTGCCGGGCTAATTTCCGCTGTCGCTCCGCGACAAATTCCCTTCCATTACAAACGGAGGAACCAACTTTCGTGTCAAACAATGTCGATGTGTTTCAAGTTTATTTCCATGAGCAAACGAACGCTTAACGTGGGTCTTGTCGGCGGCTCCAAGGGGGCTTTCATCGTGAACGCCCATCAACGCGCCATTCATTTTGACGGCACCCGCCGCGTCGTGGCGGCCGCGCTTTCTTCGGATGCCAAACTGGCGCTGAAGGAAGCGGCGAACTGGCCCTATGTCATCAAGGGGTACGGCTCTTACGATGAAATGATTGCGGCGAACCAGTCGCTGCCTGAAGCTGAAAAGCTCGACTACATCCTGATAGCGACGCCCAATTCCGTTCATTATGACCCGGCCCTGAAGGCAATGAAGGCGGGCATTGCCGTCTTTTGCGAGAAGCCGCTTTGCCTGAGTTCGAAGGAGGCCGCCGACTTGGTGAAGACCTCGCATCAGTTAAACGTCCCCTTTGGCGTGGCTCATACCTACTTGGGCCATTGGAGCACCCGGTTCTCGCGCTACATTGTGCGCAACGGACTTTTGGGAGAGGTGCGGTGGGTGGACAGCCATTATTTGCAGGGCTGGCTGGCCACCAAGCTGGAGGCCACCGGGCAGCGGCAGGCGGCCTGGCGGGTGGACCCCAAAAAGGCCGGCGGTTCCGGTTGCGGTGGAGACATCGGCACCCACGCGTTGATGCAACTGCGCTATGTGACCGGCCTGGAGATTTCGGAGCTTTCCGCACAATTGGAAACCTTTGTGGAGGGCCGGCCACTGGACGACCATTTTACGGTTTATTGCCGCCTCAACAACGGCGCACGCGCCCTGGTGCGCGCCTCGCAGATTTACATCGGCCACAAGAACGATTTGGGCATCTCCGTCGTCGGCGCCAAGGGGACGCTCGAGTGGAAGCAGGAAGACCCGGAACGCGTAATCATTCGCCTGGCCAATCAGCCCGACCGCGTCTATTGGCGCGGGGCCGTGTCGCCCGGGGACGGTTTTCTGCCGGCGGACCTGCCCGCCGATTTAATGGCCGAACCGACCATTCCCTCGGGCCACCCCGAGGGTTTCCACGATGCCTTTGCCCGGCTGCACCGTTGCTTCGAGGCGGACGTGCGCCGTTGGAAGGCCGGGGAGAAATTTTCCTGCGATGGCGCCAAATACGCCAACGTGGAGGACGGCTGGACGGGCATGGCTTTTCTTGAAACCGCGCTGGAATCCGCGGCGTCCAACGGCAAGTGGACAAAATTCCCGAAACTTTGACCTTGATTTGACGCACACGCTCACCTCCCAAGTTCCCCCAATGAATAAATTATTCGCCGGTATCGCCATCGCGGCCACTCTCGCCAACGTGGCCCTCGCCCAGAATAAAAACACGGAAGTGACCATTGACGGGGTCGCCGGATTTCAAGACACGCCCTTGCAGCCGGACGGCAAATGGCACGTGCATGATCCCGCCCGTCCGCAGCCGCCGGTCGTCACGCCCGGAACTTTCAGCCAGATGGCGAAGCCCCCGGGCGATGCCGTCGTCCTGTTCGACGGCACGGACCTGTCACAATGGACCGACCGCCAGGGCAATCCGGTGCCTTGGAAGGTGGAGGACGGCGTGGCCGTTTCGGCCAGGAGCGACATTCAAACCAAGGCCGAATTTGGCGACCTTCAACTGCATGTGGAATTTCGCGAACCGGTTCCGGCCCGGGGCGAAGGCCAGGGCCGGGGCAACAGCGGCGTTTTTCTCATGGGCCGGTATGAAATCCAGGTCCTCGATTGTTACCAGAACAAAACCTACGCCGACGGCGCCACCGGTGGCATCTATGGGCAGCACCCGCCGCTGGTGAACGCCTGTCTGCCGCCCGGAGAATGGCAGACGTATGACATCATCTTCAATGTCCCGCATTTTGGCGACGACGGACAATTGCTCTCGCCGGGCTATGTAACAGTCATTCAAAACGGCGTGGTGGTGCAGAACCATCAGGCGATTCGCGGCGACACCAACTGGAAAAGCCCCGGAAAATACACGTCGCACAAATCCACGGGGCCCATTGCCCTCCAATATCACAACAACCCGGTGGCATTCCGGAACATCTGGGTCCGACCCATCACCGTGGACAATGAACCGTGAACCGCTCGTTCACAACCAAACAAGAATGAAATGAAAATGAAAAAAATACTGGCTCTCACCGCGCTCGGCTTATTGGCGGCCAATCTGCACGCCGAACCCAAAAAACTGCTGGTGGTCACCACCACCACCGGTTTCCGCCACAGTTCCATTCCCACCGCGGAAAAAATTTTGGCGCAACTGGCCGCCGACAGCGGCGAGTTCACGGTGGATTTTGTCCATCAACCGCCCGGCAAGCCCGACAACTTGAAGCCGGACGCGACGGACGGGCAAAAGGCCGCCTTCAAAACCGCCGAGGACCAGTGGGAAGAGAGCCTCAAGGCCGCGCTGCAAAAGCTTTCGCCCGAATCGCTCAAAAACTATGACGGCGTGGTTTTTGCCAGCACCACGGGAGACCTGCCCCTGCCGGACCCGCAGGGATTTCTCGACTGGATCAAGGCCGGCCATGCGTTCATCGGCATCCATGCCGCTTCCGACACGTTTCACCACTGGCCCGGCTACATTGACATGCTGGGCGGCGAGTTCCAGGACCCCAAAAATCCCGCCACCGCATCGCTGCCGCCCACCTGGACGATTTCGCAGGAGGAAATTTACCAGTTCAAAAACTACGACCCGGCCAAAGTGCATGACCTACTCATTCTGGACAAGCATCCGGAAGACGGTTCACCGGGCCATTTCGGCGTTTCGTGGTGCAAAATGTACGGCACGGGCCGGGTTTTCTACACCTCATTGGGCCATCGGGAAGACATCTGGGACGCCGACCCGGACATCAAAGACCGGAAAAATTCTCCTGAAATCAGCAAGCAATACCAGGCGCAGGTGCTCGGCGGAATCGAGTGGGCGCTGGGATTGAAGGGTGAACCGGTCAAGCCGTGAGCGGCAGTTGCCGCAAAAGGTCTATTCCCTGAAATTCACAAATTGCACGGCCACGGGAAATTCCTTGGCCCGCACAGCGGCGATGACAGTCTGCAATTCGTCGCGGCTCTTGCCGTTGACGCGCACTTCGTCGCCCTGAATCTGCGTGGTCACCTTGAATTTCCCCTCGCGAATGAAGCCGGTGATCTGCTTGGCGACGTCGCTCTCGATTCCCTGCTTGATCTTGATGACCTGCCGCGCATGGCCCAGCGGTGAGACATCGGGGTCGCACTGCTCCACGCTCTTGAGGCTGATGCCGCGCTTGGCCAGCTTGCCAATAACCATCTCGTTCAGCGTGCGCACCTTGTAATCGTCCTCGGCGGAAAGCTTGATCTCGGTTTTTTCGAGGATGATTTCGGCCTTGCTGCCCTTGAAATCAAAGCGATTGGCCAGTTCCTTTTTCGCCTGGTTGACCGCGTTTTCAATTTCCATCGAGTTGACCTGTGAAACAATGTCGAATGAAGGCATGCGATTTACGATTTACGATTTTCCCGGCCGGCGCAAACATTAAATGGCGCCAAATCATTAAAGGGATTGAATAAAAACCCCGTCTCTGCCAGCCTGTGCGCACCGTTTTTGCGCGCAAAATCGCCGGGCGCGTTTTGTCAATCTGCCATCCAATGAGACTCGTCACCCTGTGGATTTGTCTGTGCGCCTATCTCAATTGCGCGGGCTGGCTGCTTTCCGCGTTGCACGAACTCAATGCGGGCGGCTACGCGGCCGCGCTGGCGTTGGGCCTGGTGGCGTGGCTCATTTGGTGGAAGACGTCGGGCGCGCCGCTGTTTCCGGAATTTCGTTTGTCAAAACTGCGCCGCCGGTTCCGTCGCGGTTTTCCCCTCGCGTTTCTTGTGCTGGCCGGCCTGGCCTTCTGCGGCGGGGCGCTCTATGCGCCATCCAATTATGACGCCCTCGCTTATCGGATACCCCGCATCTTATACTGGCTGTCCGCCGGCCAGTGGCACTGGGTTCATACCAGCTTTGACCGCATCAACAACCGTTCCTGCGGCATCGAGTGGGTGTCGGTTCCCCTGATTGCATTCTTCCATTCAACCCGGCCGCTTTTTTTGATCAACACCGTTTCGTTTGCGTTGTTGCCGGGGCTGGTTTTCACCGTGTTTTGCCGGCTGGGAGTCCGCCCGCGCGTGGCCTGGCATTGGATGTGGCTGGTTCCCACCGGATATTGTTTTATCCTGCAGTCCGGCAGCATTGGCAACGACCTTTTCGGGGCGCTGTTCGCCCTCGCGGCGGTGGATTATGCCTTGCGCGCCCGCGCCGGCGCCGGCCTGGCGGCGGCGGGCGTGTCCATCCTTGGCGCGGCCATGATGACCGCCGCGAAGACGAACAACCTTCCGCTGCTCCTGCCTTGGGCCGTCGCTTTGCTGCCCTCGCTCAAGACCCTGTTGCAAAAACCGGCCGCCCTGGCTGCGGTGTGCTTGTTTGCCATCGGCGCATCCGGGCTGCCCACGATTTATTTCAATTTGAAAATGTCCGGCGACTGGTCCGGCGCAAAGCTGTCCTCTCCCGGCGTGCCTCATGCCCTTGAGTTCCGCACGGCGGCCAACATCTTTTCGTTGTCCGAACAAAACTTGACGCCGCCGGTGTTTCCCATCGCTGATTCATTGAACAAGGCCATCAAACAACATTTGCCCCCGGCGGTGCGCCAGAAATCCGAAGCCTTGATCGAGCTTCCGGGCTGCTGGTTTCCCATGGTTCAGATGCAAACCGAGGAAGCATCCGGGTTCGGGTTTGGACTGACGGTTCTCCTCGCGTTCAGCGGGCTGGCGGTCGTGGCCAGACTCAGGCCGGCGCTGGCGGGATGGCGCCTCTCATGGCCGCTGGCGGTGCGCTGGGCTTCGGTCATTTCGTTCGCCGCCCTGCTGACCCAGTCCAATGTCTCGGCCATTGGCCGTTTGTTCGCGGCTTATTACGTGCTGCCTTGCACCGTGATTCTGGCAATGCCCGGCCAGGAACGTGTTGTCCGGCGGCAGTGGTGGCGCGTTATGGGCTGGATGGTCTTTGCCCTCGCTGCCGTGTTGGTTGTGATTTCGCCGGCACGGCCTTTGTTCCCCCGCAGCCTGGTTCTTGACCGGCTTCATCCCTGGGAATCGAAATATCCGAAACTGGTCCGCCTGGACGATGTTTATTCCGTTTATCAGGACCGTCCCCAGGCGTTTGCGCCGGTGCTGGCGGCTTTGCCGTCCGACCTGCGCATCCTGGGATACATGGCCTTCGACAGACCGGAGGCAACCCTATGGGCTCCGTTCGGGTCGCGCACCATTGTTTCAATCTGCCCCGAAGACACCCCGGCGGACGCCAGGGCAAGGGGGGTCAGTTTCATTTTAGTGGACGCCGACGAGTTCGAAACCTGGTATTCCGGGTCGCTGTCCGACTGGCTGGCGCGGATGAATGCGGTGGTGGTGCGCGAATTTCCGTTGCGCCTGCGGGCCGCCAGCGGCCCGGAGCGATGGTGCCTTGTGCAATTGCGGTGATATTCCCAACTCGCCAACGGGCCTGAATAAAGTTTAACCTCTTCCCTCATGACCGAGTCTGAACCCATACAACTGACCATCCTGATGCCCTGCCTCAATGAGGCGGAGACCATCGCCCAGTGCATCAACAAGGCGAAGACCGGCATCCAGCGCGCCAATGTCCCCGGCGAAATCTTGATCGCCGACAACGGCAGCACCGACGGCTCCCAGGCCATCGCCGAAAAGCTCGGCGCCCGCGTGGTGCCCGTAAAGGAAAAAGGCTATGGCAACGCCCTGCGTGGCGGCATTGCCGCCGCCAAAGGCAAATACATCCTCATGGGCGACGCCGACGACAGCTACGATTTTTCCGAGGCCGACCGTTTCGTCAAAAAATTCCAGGAGGGCTATGATCTGGTGATGGGCTGCCGGCTGCCCATCGGCGGCGGCACCATCATGCCGGGGGCCATGCCGTGGAAAAACCGCTGGATCGGCAATCCCACGCTGTCCTTCATCGGACGCCTGTTTTTCAAATGCCCGGCGCATGACTTTCACGCCGGCCTGCGCGCCTTCAGCAAGGAGGCGCTGGAAAAGATGGACCTGCAAACCACCGGCATGGAGTTCGCCTCGGAAATGGTGATCAAGGCCACCCTCAAAAAATTTCGCATCGCGGAAGTGCCCATCACGCTGCACAAGGACGGCCGTTCGCGGCCCCCGCATCTCAAGCCGTGGCGCGACGGCTGGCGGCATCTGCGCTTCATGCTCATCTACTCGCCCCGCTGGCTGTTCCTCATGCCGGGGCTGGTTTTGTCGGCCGTGGGAATTGCCCTTTCGGCGGCGTTGTCCGTGCGGGACATCAGCCTCGGCGGCGTCCTGCTGAATGTCGGGTCGCTGATGATGGCGTGCATGGCCATCATCGTGGGTTTTCAACTGGTGGCCTTCGCGTTTTTCACCAAGGTTTTTGCCATCGCCGAAGGATTGCTGCCGGAAGACCCCAGGCTGACGCGCCTTTTCAAAACCTTCACGCTGGAAAAAGGCATCGTGCTGGGACTGCTGGTTTTGTTGGCGGGAGCGGTGATGTTTTTGCGGGCGCTGTGGCTGTGGAAACAGGCGCACTTCGGCCTGCTGCCTTCCACCGAGGACAATCTGCGCCGGCTCATTCCCGCGGGAACGCTCATTGTGCTGGGAATCCAAGTTGTATTTTCGAGCTTTTTCATGAGCGTCCTCGGTCTCAAAACCGTGAAGCGCCTGCCCCCGGCGGCGTGAAGTATTCCCAGCATTGCCTGACGGTGATTTTTTTTGGATGATGGGGGCCAGGTTATCAATGAGATTCACGTCCACCCTCAGACTGGCTGTGCTTGCCGCTGCTTTGCTCGTGGACGCCTTCCAATCGGCCGCCCAGACGGCGCGCGGTCCGCAATCACTGGACGCCGGCTGGCGTTTTTTTCAAGGCGATGCTTCCGGCGCGGAACAACCACGTTTCAAAGATGCGCAGTGGAAGCCGGTGGATGTCCCGTTCGATTGGAGCGTAGCCGGGCCGTTCGCCCAAACGAACCCGGCAGGGGAGGGCTTTCTGCCGGTCGGTGTGTCATGGTATCGGAAGCGCTTTACACTGCCGGTGGAGGATTTGGACCGCTGCATGTTCGTGAAATGTGACGGCGTCATGGGAGCCGGCGATGTCTGGATCAACGGGCGGCACCTTGGCCACCAGCCTGACGGCTGCGCCGGCTTCCAATATGAAATGCCGGCTTCCGCGCTGTCGTTCGGCGGCGCGACCAATGTCCTCACGGTCTGCGCGGACACGCCGGCCCGGCCTGCTTCGCGCGGGTACACGGGCGCGGGAATTTGCCGGCATGTCTGGCTGCTGGCGCTTTCACCCGTGCATTTCGCGCCGCACGGCATTTTTGTGAGCACGCCCAGGGTTTCGTCCGCCGAGGCCAGGGTACACATTGAAACCACGGTCACCAATGAGTCGCGTGAACCGCGCCAAATCACCTTGCAGACAACGTTGCTGTCGCCGGAGGGCGAACCCGCCGGGTTCATCGAATCGAGCGAGGACCTCGCGGCGGAATCCACAGCCACACTGGAGCAGGACATGGTCCTCCCGCAGCCGCAATGGTGGAACTTGACCAGTCCCGCCCTTTACCAGGTTCGGAGCAAACTGAACGCGGAAGCGCAGGGAGCGGATGAGCAAACCACCGCCTTCGGCATTCGCAGCGCGCATTTTGACGCCGATACGGGTTTCTGGTTGAATGGAGCCAATCTCACAATCAAGGGCGTGTGTCTTCACGAGGACGGCGGCGCGTTCGGCGCGGCGGCGCCTCTTTCCATCTGGCACGACCGGCTGAAAACTCTGAAATCCCTCGGCGTGAATGCCGTTCGCACAGCTCGCCATCCACCCACACCGGAATTTCTCGACCTGTGCAACCGCATGGGTTTGCTGGTCATGGACGACTCCCTCGACGGCTGGACCGCAACCACGAACGGAGGCGGCCTTGACCGGTATCTGGACGGCCAGTTTCCCTGGACGGGCGTTGATTACCTTGGGGAATCGGGCGGTTGGCCGGCCATCGGACCGGGCGCGGGCCTGCTGGACCGCACCGGCGCGGCCCGGCCCATCGCCCGCCGGCGGCAAAGTGAATGGAGCGATGTTCCCATGGTGGCGATGGCGCGGCGCGGCCCGGAAACGGACCGGGAGGCGCGGCCCGATCAGGAACTGTTTTCAGACTGGACGCCGGTGAACTTGAAGCCGCATATCGAAAATGTGGAAGTGTATTCCAACTGCAGGAAAGTCCAGTTGTTCCTCAATGGCCGGTCCCTGGGCAGCAAGGCAATCAACCCCGACGGTTCGCCGCGAACCTGGCGGGTGCCGTTTGCTCCGGGCGTGTTGAAAGCCGTGGCGCGCAATAGCGGGCGCTGGCCTGTCGCGACCGCCGAACTCCTTACGGCGGGCCGGCCGGCTGCCATCATCCTCAGCACCGGGACGACGGTGCTTTCGCCCGATTGGGACGCAGTGGCCATCGTGCGCGCCAGAATCGTGGACGCCAGCGGCGTCACCGTGCCGCGCGCGGATGATGAGGTTCACTTCACCGTATCCGGCCCCGGAACCATTGCCACCGTGGACAATGGCGACAACGCCAGCCACGAATCGTTCCAAGGCAGTTCGCGTACTGCCTGGCGCGGCATATGCGCGGCTTTCTTGCGGGCAAACGCCCCGGCGGGAAAAATCACGGTCACCGCCACCGCCGCCGGCCTGCGCAAGGGTTCGGTCACAATCCAAGCCACGGGAGAATAAGAACATTTTGCCACAGAGACACCGAGGCACGGAGTTAAGAAGAAAATTCTCCGCGTCTTATCTCTGAGTCTCGGTGACTCTGTGGCAGGTATTCCGCAACCCGTTCGGGTTGGAGGGCAATTAACCAAAGCCGTGACCCAAAATCACATTGACAAGAAGTGAGTTGAACCGTGATCTTGGACGCGCGTCCATAAGAACAATACCTGATATAGCACTCCCAAAATCACCATGATCGCACCTGCTCAAACCCCCTCCAACACGAACGCTCAAAGCGGCGGCGGGTTGTTCCGTCTGCCGGATGGACGGAGCCTGTTTGTCACCTTTGTCTTAATGACGTCATTGTTTCTGCTGTGGGGCTTTTGCAGTGGTCTGCTGGACAATTTGAACAAGCATTTCCAGAACTCGCTGCATCTTTCCAAATTCCAATCCGGCTTTGTCCAAAACGCCTTTTACATGGGCTATTTCCTTATGGCCTTCCCGGCCGGGATGATCGCAAGGCGCTTCGGCTATAAAGGCGGCATCATTGTGGGGCTGACACTGGCGGCCGCCGGGGCGTTCTGGTTCATTCCGGCGGTGAACATCAACACTTACTGGGCGTTTCTGATGGGTTTGTTCGTCATGGCCTGCGGGTTGGCATGCCTGGAAACCATTGCCAATCCCTACACCACAGTTCTGGGAGCCCCAGCCAGCGGAGCCACCCGCATCAACATCGCCCAAACATGCAATGGCATCGGCTGGGCTTCGGGGATGTTCATCGGGGCGCACGTCATTCTTTCCGCCACCAAGGAGGTCAACACCAGCAACGCGTCGCTTTCCGTTCCGTATCTGGGCATTGGCATGGTCGTTACCGTCCTGCTCGTCGTTTTCATTTTTGCCAAAATTCCGGATTTGCGCGCGGCCGAGGAATTCAAGGCGGAAGCCGAAGGCAAGGCCACCAAGTCCATTTTCAAGCGATCACATTTTGTGCTGGGCGTCGTTTCGCTATTTCTTTACTGCGCCGCGCAAACCGGCATTTTCAGTTTTTTCATCAACTACAGCGTGGCCAGTATAAAAAATTTGAGCGATCAGGGCGGCGGTAACTTGCAAACCCTCGCCTTCATCTTGTTCGCCGGCGGGCGGCTGGTGGGCAGCGCGGTGGTGGGCTTTACCAAACCGCACAAGGCGCTGGCGATTTATGCCATCATTAACACCCTGATGATGGTGCTGGCCATGGCCGGCGTCGGCTGGACGGGCGTCTTCGGCGTCATGGCCAGTTTCTTCTTCATGTCTATCATGTTTCCGACGATTTTTGCCCTAAGTATCCGCGGGCTGGGCGACCACACCAAACTCGCATCATCCCTGTTGGTCATGGCCATTGTGGGCGGGGCTATCATGACACCCCTGATGGGGCTCATTGCCGACAAGGGCGGCATGAGAATCGGCTTTGTCATTCCGCTTGTCTCCTTCGCCTTCATTGCGGCTTACGGTTTGTTCTGGCAAAAACTTGAGGCCAAGGACATCGCCAGTTGATCGGACCAGGAACGTGACGCCAGTCTCCCGAGAGAGCGGAGCGCCGGCTTGCAGTCGGCTTTTGGCCACCGAACGCGAAAAGCCGGCTGCAAGCCGGCGCTCCACTGCCAGCGCTGCCCGGTGGGCTGAAAGCTCAAAATATGACAGCCTAGGGCAACGCCCTAGGTACAAGTCCGCCATTTCCCGAGCCCTGAAGGGGCGGCCCAAAGTGCTGCGCAAAACTGGGTATCATGGGGATTTTTTGGTTTTCGCTCTTACGCATGACGGGGGAAAGAATAGCCCCCGTCAGTCTTTCCGCTTCAGCGGGTCGGATCATTTACGATGCCCATGAATAAAATGCTCCCGCTCTGCATGTCCGAAATGACGAAGAAAAACGGGTGATCCAAAATCATCGTGAAGCGTTCGGTCGCAACGGGCATCGCCGCATCAGTGAGCTCCACGGTCGTGACGGCGGCGGCCTCCGTGCCTTGTTCGTTTACATCCACGTAACTTTTCTGTTTGACCTCGGTGATAAAGAGCGGTCTGTTCGCCATGGCTGAAAAGTCGGCTCCCAGCGCAGAAAACGCCTGCTTCATGCCCATGGCTTCCAGCGGCTCGTTCAGCGAGACGGCATAATTCATCTTGAACCGGGGCAGCATGACCGTTCCATCGCGGGTGCTGAAACCCTCGCGCAATTCTTTTTTTCCCGCCAAATCCACCGGGTTCCCGTTGGTTTGCGGCAGATACAACTCCATTTCCAGTCCGCCCTTGTACGGCAATTTGACGGCCTGATAACTGTTTCCCTCCTTGTACGCAAACCTTCCATCCTGCGACATCATCGGCACCCGCGTCGAGCCCCCGGTGGCCAGGTGAAAATCTCGTGGCCGGGTCGCGCTTTTCTCGAATGCCGTCACCCAGGTGCCCTTGAAATAAACGGCGTTGGCCAAAATCAACCGCGTCAATGACGGAAACGGAAAGTGTACCACGTCCTTGATTTTGTTGTTGGTCTTGGCCGCAGCCCACTGGTTGATGGTCCCGGCCGAATCCGGCTGCCCAAAATCCACCTGCGCCAGTTCCGCGTCATAGAAATCCTGGACCGTATGGGTAAATGTGGATTTCACGAGCAGGCCCTTTTGGATCCAAATGCCGTTGGCCAGGTTCAACGTCACGTCTTTGCGGTCCAGAAACTGACCATCCAGGGCTTTGACGGCTGTATTGAGTGAATTTTCCGACATGCCGGACGTCCTCAAGACCTGCCCCATCTCGGCCTTGGTTTGACCCGCCGCGCCCACGGCGGTCATTTGCAATGCGCTGGACGCGCTGAACGGAGAAATGAAGATATTCTTCCCCGGCTGCGCCTGCGCGATGTGCCCGAAGAGGTCAAAGGCAAAGGCCGTGTTCGCGGCCACGAGCTGGTCCGTGGCCGGTCCGGCATCCGCCGCCAGCGTCAGAGCGAAAAATCCAATAAGAATCGGAATCGTTTTCATAGGGCCCTTTCGGCATAAATTGCGCCTGCACCCTCGAAAACGCAAACCTTCCATAAAATAAAGTATTGGAAAAATAGACGCTCTTTGTGGAATATAAAATTATGTCCGACATCCCGAATGGCGAAACGCCCGTTCCGTCGCTGGAGGAAATCCAGCGCGGCTGGCACGACCTTAACTTGCGGATGCGGCAGTCGGAGACCGAATGTCAGGCTCTGGAGCAGGAAAACAAGGCGCTCCGCGCGCTCATCGAAAGGGCCGTCGAGTATCGCAAAAAATCGCACGGCGAACTCGTCAACCTCATCACCACCCTCGTGACCAAGCTGCCCATCAATGACGTCGGCGTCATCGTCTCGCGCCTGGTCGAGCACAGCGCCGCCGTCAACGAAATCAGCGCCGCCCTCGTCCACGGCAAGAACGAGGAGAACCTCCTGCAGCCCGCCATCCTGCGTTTGCTCGACAAGACCAAGCGCGACCTGAATGCCGCCGTCAAGCCGCTCGTCGAGGAATTGATCCGCCTGGAGGCGGCGCTCGACCCCGCCATGCTCGCCGGCTTCATTGAAAAGCCCGAATCCTTTTTTACGCCCGCCGCACTCCGCGCCAGCCGGGCCTTCGTCAAAGGCCAGGTGCCGCGCGAACAGATTGTCCGGGAATTCGGCGAGGCCGCGCTTGTCCTGTTCAAAGACCTCACCACCGATCCCAAGCATAATCCACGCCCCAAGGCGGACGAAATCATGCTCGGCTTCCGGTCCGATTTCGATGAAATCCTCCGGCAAAGTCCGCCGGCCGTTTCGGCCCGGGGCGCCGACCTGATGGCCCTGCAAAAGCGCGTCCGTCAGAGCCGGGAATCGCGCCAGCAGAAAGTCGCCTTTCTCAAGCTCTCCTTCGTTCTCGAACTGCTGCACTATTATGAGAACCAGAGCACCGAGTCGCCCGATGTCGTTTTCGCCCAGCGTCTCCCGCCCTTGGTGGAACAGCTTGTCGTCACCGGCGAAAATGATCCACTCGATGAACAGCTCATCAAGCAGGCCGAGGACCTGCTGGCGTTCATCATCAACGCGGATTACCGCCAGGCCGTCGTGAATAATTTCGGCAAGGCCGGGGGCGCTTCCCGCACCTTGCGCTTCGTTCTGACCTTTCGTTCCGCAATTTTCACCGAGCATGATGCCACCACCGGCGACTTCGTCCGGCACCTGTTCGGCAGCCAGAAAAATCCCGCGCCCGGGCCCATTGCCACCGTGTTGCGCCTGCTGCCCATCGAGGCGCAGAAAGTCCTTGTGCGCGCCATCCTCAACAGCGAACGCCTCCGGCGCGAAGATGCCGAGGCCTTGGGGCGCGAACTCATCAAGCAGTTGGGATTGCCCGAACTGCCCATCACAAAATTGGAAGCCGGCCATGCGGGCAAAACCCACATGGGCCCGTGGGAGATCATCAAGGAACTCATCGCCAGCCGGGCCTCGCCCAATGAAATCACCGAAGCCGTCCGCAAACAGCTTCACGCCAAGTACGACGCCGATGAAGTAAAGCAGAGCTGGCTGATATTGTCGGAATCCGATCCCATGTCGCTGGTGCGGGTTTTTTGTCTCCTGCCGTATCTGCCGGACGGCCAGACCGACCCCATTGCCCGGGCCGTGCTGGAATCCTACTCAAACCGGCTCACGCACGAGAAATACGCGGCGACCTATGCGAAGGTCATCCATGCGCTGAAAAATGTCCATCGCGTCAAAGCCGACAGCCCCGCCCTGGTGAACTTCCTCGCCCTGGTCCGCTGGGTGGACCCCGTCTCGGCGGACAAACTGTGCAAGGACATTGGGATGGCAGCCTGACTGCGCTTGAAAGTGAAACGTCAGAGCCGGAAGAATTAGCCACAGATGAACACAGATGGACACAGATTTTTCTCCCTCTCCGCGTCCCGCGTAGCTGTCAGCGAAGCGGGATGGGGAGAGGGCCGGGGTGAGGTGTTGTGCGAGTGGTGACGCCGTTTAGTCACAGATGGACACAGATAAAGACAAGGCGGTCGGGCATTAAAAAGCCCTTTTAAGGTAGCAGCCGACGTGAGGAGGCTCAAACATCTTCAAAGACACCCATTTAGTTGGAGCCTCCTTATGTCGGCTGCTATTTGTTTAACGGGGTGCTAACGCCAAAGGCGTTCCGGCCTCCAGCCCAAGGTTGGCGCAGCGCGCCTACCTTGGGTCAACCTTCGATCTTTTTGAAATAAAAATCCGGTCACATCGGTTTTCAGCAATAAAATAGGGGTCCAAGCCCACATACTTTGAAGCCGCTGGCGTGCCGGGAATATCAATGACATCGTTCTCGACTTTGATCCGCGCCTGCGATGCCGGCTGCGGAATCGCGAGCCAGCTAAACAGACAGGTGAAACCGGTGGCTATCAAAAGAACCGGCCAGATAATTCGTGACGCTTTCATATAATCAAATCGCTCAATGTCGCCTAACGAGCCGCCGCCGGCTCGCGACGTGAATCCCGAGCATCGGGAAACAACAGCGCCATCCGCCTTCGCTGTGAAGCTGCGGGCGGACAGGCCGGCGGCTCCGGCGACTTGATAACCACCCGGTCATAATCCAATCAATTCTCTGGCTCTCGGCAACCACGAACTCTGAATCCAATCGTCGCCTATCGGCGGAATAATCTCAACGCTCCATCCGGCAAAACGGAACTCGTTGTGCATAGACCAGCGCCGCTCGTGATTGCTCGTGTGCAAAATCACCGGACAAACCGGCGGTCGGCGACTCAAAAACTCCGCTACCTCAAGTCCGGTGCCTGGGTCTGGCGACTTATCGCTCAATGGCACCAAATCATGGTCGAGCGAAATCAAACAAGCATCTGCCAGCAAATCGCCGCACTCCGCTGTCATCGTCGGCGCGTCACGCCAAACTCGCAACCTGAAATCCGGACTGAGTGAACCAACGGCGCGCTCAAATGCCTGAATCCGCTCGTCATTATCCTCAAGAATCAAAATGGTCCGCCGGCTCGCGACGTGAATCCCGACGCATCGGGAAACAACAGCGCCATCCGCCTTCGCTATGAAGCCGCTGACGGACACGCCGGCGGTTGGGTCCAGCGGGGTTAGCTCACTTCCCATCTGTCAGTCCTTTTAGTTTCGCCTTCATCGTCTCAAACTGTGTCGTGCTGGCTACTTTCCATCTACCGCCGTCGCGTTTGAGCGTCACGACCGATGGAACACTCACATTCATGGACAAGCCCTTAAAATCGGCGTCGCTCCGATACAATACATCAACGAAATCCTTCTCAACAATGCTGCCGACTATCGTGATCTTCGATTGAATGGATGCCTCTCTAGCTTGTTTGGGGACGGTCGAAAATGCAAACTCGAAGAATCTAACGGTGGCAACTTTGGGTGTGAGCTTCTTAAACTCCTCAGGACTCGCAACACCGAGCGCCTTGAGTAAATCCACTCTCTCTCCCTTGTCTTCGGTTGTCTCAATAATATGAATGGCTAAAGCGTCAACAGTCTGCTGAACGTCAGGGTGAAGCTCCTCAACCATCGGGACTACGTCAAATCGGGCCAAGGCTTCTGCAAATCTCTTGGTTGTCAACTCTGCCTCACTCGAACTTTGCGAATGGGCAACGGTAGAAAAGCCGATCAATGCCAATGTAATGATTAGTGCGCGCATAGTGAGATAACGTAGAAAGCCGAGCCACCGCCGACTTGCAACGTGAATCCCGATGCATCGGGAAACAACAGCGCCATCCGCCTTCGCTGTGAAGCTGCGGGCGGACAGGGCGCGGTTGGCTCCGGGGAATTGCTCACCCATAGGGTCATCTGTTAACGGGCAAAGCATCGTTGAATGTCACGGACGCTTGGTTATCGTCGAGCAGCGTTATCACGATGCCGGCCTGCTTGAGCAAAGAGCTCTGAATCAGTTTTATTGCATCCTCTTTTTTTAGCGGACTCGTCGTCTTTAACGTGACGGTCGAATTCACAAGCTTGGCACGAGAATCAACAACAAGCTCATGACCTGACAGCTTCTTGTAAATGGTCAAAACCTCTGATGCTGGCACATTCTCAAAGTCAATCACGCCTGATGGTGTGTCAGCGGCGAAAGATGGACAAAGTGACACGAGCAAGCTCGCCAAAAGTATAAGTGTGAGTTTCATAATTTTGTGTGTGAATTGACGATCTGAGCCATTGCTGCCTCTGCTTCATGACTTCCAATGAAGTCTCCTACTAGGTTCAGCGACGTTTGTCAATCGAGATTATGCTCAACGTCTTCATTGAACAAGAATACCACCCACCCACATTTGTGCAAAACTTACAAAACTTACAAAATTGTCAAAAGTGACAAAATGTGGGTCGTTTTGGGAACAGATCATTGAAAACCCCAGCAATTCAGGGTCATTTTTAAGAAAAATGGGGGGGCTTGGTTGCGCTTTCAGCGCGACCAGACGCCAAGCAGGGTGCCCATTACAAACGTCGAGGAACCCAAAGGCTAGGTGGTAGGGCGCGTCACTCCGTGCGCGCCGGGGCCACTGGTTGCAACGAACGGCGCGCACGGAGTGACGCGCCCTGCCAATCGGCGATTACCTTAAAAATTCGGCTTCCAGCATCTGCATCAAACCGCTCACCGCCAGCATCAGTTCCCCTCGCCGCTCCGCCGCGCCTTCCTCGGAGAAATCCACCGGCGCGCTCATGGCCGCCGAATAACGCTGGGTCAGGGGCAGATGCTCTTCCCGCTGCCCGGAATCGCGCAACAACTGGCGCACCTTTTCCGCCATGGCCTTCGCCCGGGAAATTTTCTCGAGCGCGGCACCGGCAGTCAGTTCGCCGCTCCCAACGCGCTTCAATACGCCGCATTCAAACAGACGACAGCGCTTCGGGCGGTCGGTATAAATTCCACAGAGCTTGCCATCGAAACAGGCGCAGGGCTGCGGGAAGGCCAGCTTCGTTTTGGTCTTTTGCACCAGTGCCAACCCAAAACTGGCCAGCCGCTGCGGATCGTCGCCCTTGCGCAATTCCACGTCCGCAAACAGCGTGCTGTCGCAGCACAGTCCGCAGTTTGGACAGAGCTGCGAAACAGCAGAGGGTAACGATTGAGCCGGCACGTTCTTCTCATTTTTAGCAGACCACCGAAGATTCGCAAACACCTTCGTTTCAGCCTTTTTTAGTTTGAGCCGGTCGCCACCAAAAGACAATATGTGCCACATTCAACCATGAAACAAATTGTCCTGCTGTGCTGCGCCCTGTTCTTCGCAACCGTTGCCATTGCCAAGGACGGCGATTCCCCGGCCCTGAAGGACGCCGTTATTTTGATTGTTCGCCATGCGGAAAAGCCCGACTCGGGCTCCGGCTTGACGACGGCTGGCGAAGAGCGCGCCAGGGCTTATGTCAGCTATTTCGAAAAATTTGCTTTCAATGCCACGCCTGCCGCGCCGGATTATCTGTTTGCCGCGGCAGATTCCAAGGCAAGCCGTCGTTCGCGCCTGACTCTGGAACCACTGAGCAAGGCCACCGGGCTGGCCATTGACGACCGTTTCAAGGACAAGCAGTTTCAAGAACTGGCGCAAGACCTCCGTTCCAAGCCGCACGGCAAGCGTATCTTGATCTGCTGGCACCACGGAGAAATTCCACAACTCGTTGCCGCGCTCGGAGCCGATCCGGGCAAATTGTTCCCCAAAGGGAAATGGCCCCCGGAAGTTTTCGGCTGGGTCATTAAACTGCGTTACGGCCCGGACGGACATCTGGTTGAAGCCGTCCGCATCAATGAACATCTGATGCCTGACGATACGGACAAAGCGGCGGAATGATGGGGAATGGGCTTGGAATCCGCGTGCAACTTGTTCCAATTTAATGTCTGGCAAGCCGGAATATGTCGCTCCTACGGAGCTTGAGATTTGTGTGCGGATGATTCTACAAATATTTCGCGCCTGCGGTGCCAAGGGCGGTGGTCGCGCACTGGCCCGCATCTCTTCCTTTTTCATTGTTCCTTGTTTCTTTCTTTTCCTGTGCGGCTGCCAGTCGCCCGTCCACAGCCTCTTTGCCGCGACCGGTCCCGGCTGGCAGGTTCAGCAAGGCCAGGCCCTGTGGCGTCCCCAGCGCGGTTTGCCGCAGTTTGGCGGCGACTTCGTCATCGCCAGCGACGACAGCGGTCGCCACTTGATTGAATTCGATAAAACGCCCATTAATATTCTGATGGCGCAAACCACCACGAACCGCTGGCTGATTCAGTTTCCCCAGCGGCACCTGAGCTTCAGCGGATTTGGCCGCGGCCCGGCCCGCTTTGGCTGGCTTTATGTGCCGGAAGCCATTGAGGGCAAGCCGCTGCCCAAGGCGTTTCATTTTGACCGCAAGCCGGACGGCGGCTGGCGGCTTGAAAATTCCCGCACCGGCGAAACGATTGAGGGCTATCTTTCGCCGTGACCGTTTTTCTGAAACGCTGGTGGTGGGCGCTGCTCCTGGCGGCCGTGGGCCTGGGCCTCTGCCGCCTGCGCTTCGACGTTGACGTCCTCGACCTCCTGCCACCGGACGAGCCGGCGGTTCAGGGCCTCAAACTCTACCAGCAGCACTTTACCGACGCGCGCGAACTGGTCATCGCGTTGCGCGCCCCGGATGCGGACACCGCGACAACGCTCGCCGGGCAGTTGGCGGCGCGGTTGCGGCAGGAAACCAATCTGGTGGCGGAAGTCACCTGGCAACCGCCGTGGATGGAACGGCCCCAGGACCTTGGCGAATTGATGGCGTGGCTGTGGTTCAACCAGCCGCCGACGGATTTCTCCGCGCTGACCAACCAACTCGCGCCCGGCGCGCTCAAGGCCACGCTCGACGAGACCCGCGAAGTGCTGGCCACCTCGATGTCGCCCATGGACCTGGGGCGGCGCTCGTTTGACCCGTTCAACCTGCTGACCATGCCGGGTCTGACGAACATCAGCGGCATCTCCATGAACCAGGGGCAGCAGATGTTTGCCTCCAGCGACGGCAAGTATCGCATTCTGTATGTGCAATCCGCCGTGGACCTGACCGGCTATCGCGAATGCGAACGCTGGTTGAAAGCCATCCATGCCGCGGTGAACGACCTCGAATCCGGCCCGGCCAAAGCGGACTGGCAGGGTGTCACGGTTCATTACACCGGACGCCCGGTATTTGTGGAGGAAATCGCGACCTCCATGCAGCACGACATGAGCCATTCGGTGGGCGCGACTTCCACGATCATCGCCATTCTGTTCTGGCTGACGCACCGGCGATGGCGGCCGATGCTGTGGCTGCTGGCGTTGCTCGCCGCAATTTTGCTGGCCACGCTGGGGCTGGGCGCGCTGTTTCTCGGAACCATCAGCGTGGTGGCGCTGGGCTTTGCCGCCGTGCTGCTTGGCCTGGCAGTGGATTACGCCGTCGTGCATTACCAGGAAGCGCTGGCGCATCCGCAAATGACGGTGCCGGAAATTCGACGCGCGATTGCGCCCAGCATTCTGTGGGCGGCCATCACCACGATGAGCGCCTTCCTGATGCTGAACCTTGGCGGGTTGCCGGGACTGGGGCAGTTGGGTTCGCTCGTGGCCATCGGCATTGCCATCTCGGCGCTGGTGATGGTGATGATTTATCTGCCGCCGCTGTTTCCAGACCGCCGCCAGCCGCCGGCCACACTGCCGCCGTTTCATTGGTGGAATTATTTCGCTGCGCCGCAAGCCGGAGCGGTTCCCCGCGCCGGCGGCGGCAAGGCGTCGCGCGCCGTCCTTTGGCTTACCCTGCTGATTGTTCTCGCCGCGGGCTGTGTGCTGTGTTTCCAGCGGCCCGGCATGGACCGCAGCGGCAATGCTTTGCAGCCCGCCCACGGTGAAGCCCAGACGACTCTTGATGAAATGACCGTCGAACTCGGCCTGCCGCCGCAGCCGCTCTGGCTCATTGTTCCCGGACGCGATGCGGCGGAAGTGTATCAGCGTCTCGTTGCCGCCGGGAAGTTGCTGGATGAAGCGAGGGCGCAGGGGGTCGTGGGCCAATACCTTTTGCCCGGCGCATTATGGCCGCATCTCGAAAACCAGATCGCCAACCGTCCCACGGCGGCGCTCCTGGGAGGGAAAGGGCCGTTGTTGCGGGAGGCGGCCTTGAACGCGGGCTTCAACACCAACTCGCTTCTTCTGACGGACGAAATGGTTCGCACTTGGGCCGATGATGCGCGGTCAGAAGGCCTGGTGTGGCCGACCAATGAGATCAGCCGGTGGTTGCTGAAGAGGTTCGTGACGGTGGACGCCCATCAGGTATTTGTCATGGGCCTGATATATCC